>Ga0163151_10000094_pt1 | contig 143654 bp, 153 predicted proteins | sample OliLakLV19MP5IB2_FD_145596 | JGI IMG/M metagenome (GOLD analysis project Ga0163151, IMG submission 145596) | Freshwater microbial mat bacterial communities from Lake Vanda, McMurdo Dry Valleys, Antarctica - Oligotrophic Lake LV.19.MP5.IB-2 | ecosystem: Environmental > Aquatic > Freshwater >...
AATCAAGAAAGCAAGGAGTGTTTTTTCTTTCGGGGTTGCCGAGGCTCTGCGAGGCAGTGGTGGAACGATTCATTCATCATTGGGATTTTGCTCAAAATACATTCGAACTTTGTCCAGAACATACCGCAATTTTTCAAAGATTCTTTTTGAAATAAACTCATGAAATTAAATTTTACTTACAACATAGATAAAGACATTGAAAATGTTATCAACGGGACACGGGCGGTAAACAGCAAGAAACCGACTAAATTTCAAAATTTATTTACTGGACAGTATGGGGACAGTTTTGAGGCACAAAAAATCGAAGCGTTTATAGAGGAACAGGATAAAATAAATAACTTTGACGCGAGCAAAGAAATTGTCGCTATTGAAGAAAGATGGAAAATTGTTGAGCCGACTTTTATTGAGCGCGTAGAGAAGACATTCAGTATTTCTTACCCCTCACCAACAATTACTGTTTACTTAACCCACAACGAGCGCTGCACCTACAACATCGAACAAAATTACTTTTTTGTCAGAATCGGCTCGGGATTTTCTAACAACACAATAATGCACGAACTTTTACATTTCTACACTTGGCACGCTTTTGGTAAAAAGTTGCTTGATGATGGGCTTTCCAAGTTGGAATATAACGATATTAAAGAATCATTAACTGAGCTCCTCAATCTTGAATTTTCCGATCTGCTCAACGGAAAGCCCGATAGTGGTTATCCGCAACATCTAGAAATACGTTCTGAAATTCATAATATGTGGCTAGAGAAAAAAGAACTCACACAGATTATTGAAAAGTTAGCTGGTACAATAAAGCCTATATGAGACATATTGTTGTACATTTGATTAGAGGTGAAGCGGAAAAGTATCATCAGAATCTTACTAAAGATTTAACTGCAAAGTTTGATACTTTTCCGCTTCATGATCGAATTGCACCTCACTTAACATTCAAAAGTTGGTTCGAGATGGACAAAAAAGGAATGACCACACTCTATAAATGCCTCGAAAATTTTGTGAATTCACACAAACAAAGCAAATATTCTCTTACTGGATTTGGAAATTTTAGAAAGGATGTGATTTATCTTGATGTTGTTCCTTCACCAGAAATGTCACAAGATGTACCTGATTTGATGAACGTCCTACACGAAATCAAGGAAATGACTTTTGACGAATTTGATAACGGTACCAATTTTCATGCAACTGTAGCAATGGGCGCTCTGAAGCCATTTGATTACGAAGAAATACGGGGTTATCTCAAAACAATAGATCAACCAAATTTTAATATAAAATTCGATAATATTGCGGTACTTAAAAAACCTATCAATAAATGGATTATTGATAGGGTCTGGGAAATACAACCTTAATCGAAAAAAGTAAAATGGTTAAAATAAAAAACTCGACTAGTGCAGTCCACAAATTGCCAGCGGATTTTCGCAAGGTAATTGAATCTGCCCGTGTTGCGAAAAAGCTATGGGAAGATATCACACCATTAGCACGCAATGGGTGGATCTGCTGGGTTACATCTGCCAAGAAAGATGGGAATAGAAAACAACGTATCTCTGTCGGCTTAGATAAAATGCACAAAGATATGCGTCGGCCTTGTTGTTGGGCTGGCTGTCCTCATCGTTGAAATAATCAAATTAGGTGGAGATGGCCTGACTCCAAGGTGGCATGTCAGAGCCTCACCAATCAAACTCTCTGATAATATAGAGAGATGAATCTTCGGACACCACTCAAAGAAATCACCCGAATACTCCCCGCTCAAGAGAAAGCTCTTAAAAAGTTAGGGGTAGAAACAGCGGGTGATCTCCTATACCACTTCCCCACTCGTTATGGAGATATAGCAAACAAAATGAACATTGGTGATCTCCGAGCTGGAGACACCGCTGTTATTTTCGGCAAATTAGAAAACCTCAAAACTAAAAAAACTTTCCGTGGAAGTACGCCAATGGCGGAGGGCACTATTACTGATGAAACTGGTAAAATAAAAATAATATGGCTCCATCAAGCATATCTAGCAAAAATGCTCTCGGAAGGATCTCTGGCACGGGCAGAAGGAAAGGTCTCTGAAAGAAATGGAGTCTTAGCAATAATAAATCCAAAAGCTGAAGCCGTATCAAAGGCGCCATTTGCCGTTGGCAATTCTCTATTTAGCGAAGATGAAACCCCCGAGCACGCCCTTTATCCTGTATATCCAGAAAGTCGAGGAATAACTTCAAACTGGATGTACCACGCTCTTCAGAAAATATTTAAATCAGGGATACTTGATTCATTAGAAGACCCAATATCAGATGAAATATTAAAAAAATATAAACTTCCTAACCTGCGAACCTCTTTAATATGGATTCACTCTCCCAGAAAACACGATGATGCCCTCTCTGCTCGCAAGCGGTTTGCCTTTGAAGAAATATTTTTCATACAACTTCGCCGACAAAAAGATCGCCAAGAGTGGCATTCACATCAGGCCTTCATAATAGAAGCTGACCGCAAAAAAATATCCCCACTCATTGACCGCTTCCCCTTTCCACTAACAAAGGCCCAAGAAAAATCTATTGATGCAATCTTGGAAGACTTCAAAAAACCACACCCGATGTCGCGACTCTTGGAGGGAGATGTGGGAAGTGGTAAAACCGCCGTGGCTGCGGCAACCACCTATGCAGTAATAACCACAAGGCCTAAGGGTCAAGATTTTGGAACACTTCAAGTGGCATATATGGCTCCAACAGAAATATTGGCCAGTCAGCACTTTGAATCCTTCATTGAATACTTCAAAGACTCTGGTATTTCTGTTGGACTTATTACAGGAAGTGGCTGTAGAAAGTTTCCATCTAAAGTAAATCCCTCTGGTTGGACTAATATTTCAAGAGCACAGCTACTGAAATGGGTGGCAAATGGCGAGATTCCAATACTTGTCGGCACACATTCCCTCATTCAAAAAACAGTCAAATTTAAACATTTGGGATTCGTTATTATTGATGAGCAACACAGGTTCGGCACCGCACAAAGACAGAAACTGCGAGAAAAAGAAAGCCTACTCCCCCACCTTTTAACAATGACGGCGACACCAATACCCAGAACCCTAGCGCTCACACTATATGGCGACCTTGATTTGAGTCTTCTTGATGAATTGCCGGCAGGACGCAGAACAATAGAAACTCAAATAGTAACTCCGGGCAACAGAGATAAGGTCTATGAACAGATACGGTCTGAGATAAAGGGCGGAAGACAGGCCTATGTAATATGCCCAAGAATAGACGAACCCGACCCAGACAAAGAAAAAGCTATACTCGCAAAATCAGTAATAGAGGAAGCTAAAAGGCTTAGAGAGAAAATATTTTCGGAATATGAAATTGGAATACTACACGGTAAAATGACCCCTAAAAAGAAAGAGGAAATGATGCGTAGCTTTACATCTGGAGAGACAGACATACTTGTGGCCACATCGGTCGTTGAGGTTGGGGTAAATGTCCCCAATGCAACCGTTATTATTATTGAGGGTGCGGAACGTTTTGGTCTGGCACAACTTCACCAACTTCGTGGACGCGTAATGAGAAGTAGTCATCAGCCATACTGCTTTATATTCGCTGAAACCAAAAGCCAAAAATCAATTGAAAGGCTACGCGCTATCACAAAAGCCAAAAACGGGTTTGAATTGGCCGAATATGACTTAGCGCAACGAGGTGCTGGAGGTCTTTCTGGCAAAAAACAGTGGGGCCTCACAGATCTTGGAATGGAATCGATAAAAAACATAAAAATGGTCGAGGCGGCTAGAACAGAGGCTGAAAAATTAATTAGAGAAGATCCCAAACTTTCGCTCCACCCAATCCTTCAATCGGAACTTGATGAATCTAGAGACGCCATCCACTTTGAGTAGAAACGAAAACCAAATTACCTAACTCAGACGGTCGTCTGAGTTAGGTAATTTTATTCCAACAAAAAACCCGCTAATGCGGGTTTTTTGGTGCTTCATTCCTCTTCTCCCTATTAATTCCCTTTCAATTGATTAATGAGACCTTGAATGGCAGTGAGAATACTTGCCATTTGATTCAATTTGACCTGTTGGGATGAAGAAACTGGGGTGTTTGGATTGAGAACGTAGACAATTACACTGTCGTTTGCATTTAATCCAGTTACTGAATCATAGCAGATAATACTGAAGACTTGAAAAAAGGATAACGGCCCTAATCCTGCCAAAGATCCAGATGTTCTGAAATTACCAGTCCAACCACCAGAGGCTGTACAAGAATTCGCATTAGTTGAAGTCCAAGAAAGGTCTACTGTTTGCCCAGAAGACACAGTGATGGGCCCCTGAGAGAAAGAGCCACCGTAACTTTTAACCATCAAATCCACTGTCGGAGTAACTGGAGCGGGTGGAAAATATGGATCGGTAATAAAAAGATACACCGAAACACTATCCTTCGCACTTAAGCCTGTCGCAGAGTCTGTGCAATAGATAGCATATGTCGTATTAACTGTTGCCTTGAAGACTGCGAGGCCAGTCAGAGGCTTGCCTCCTGGCCAGATACCACTTCCTCCTGATCCAGTACAATTCAAGGTGGGTGACGTGAGAGGTTGCGCTGTCCAAGACAAACTAACATCCTTACCATACTCAACACTGGCTGTACCACGCTGTCCGTTGGCAGACAATGTAACTGTGGGGGCACTTGGAGGGACGGGTGGAAACTGTGGATCGATAACAAGAAGATTCACTGTTACGCTTTGGCTTGTATTTCCTCCATTTCCAGTACAAGTAAGAGTATAAGTGGTTGCTGTCAACGGAGATACGGATTGAGAACCAGATGTCGCCTTGCTTCCTGACCACCCATTAGAAGCGGTGCAAGATGTGGCATTGATTGAAGTCCAAGATATGGTTGAAGAATTTCCCTGAGTAATTGATGTAGGAGAAGCAGAAAGTGACAAAGTCGGTGGGGGTGTTACTGGGGGAAGTACTGGAGCAACTGCCACTGTAACACTCTGTGAAGTTGACCCTGCGCTACTCGAACAAGTCAGAGTATATGTGGTTGGCGAGTTTACTGGGAAAAACGTTTGGCTACCACTAGTAGACCTTTTTCCACTCCATCCATTTGAAGCTGAACAGGAGGTGGCATTTGATGTTGACCAGCTAAGCGAGACGCTTTGACCAGAAGTAATAATAGATGGTATTGCTGAAAAATTGTTTATGGTTGGTGCAAGTGGGACGGGTGGAAACTGTGGATCAATAACAAGAAGATTCACTGTTACACTTTGGCTTGTATTTCCTCCATTTCCAGTACAAGTAAGAGTATAGGTGGTTTCTTTCAACGGAGATACGGACTGATAACCAGATGTCGCCTTGCTTCCTGACCACCCATTAGAAGCGGTGCAAGATGTGGCATTGATTGAAGTCCAAGATATGGTTGAAGAATTTCCCTGAGTAATTGATGTAGGAGAAGCAGAAAGTGACAAAGTCGGTGGGGGTGTTACTGGGGGAAGTACTGGAGCAACACCTTGCAAATAATTACCGGCAGTCCAGCCAGTGATGCCTCCGATAAATCTAACTTCCCACCAGATGAATCCATCTGCTGATGTTGGCCCTCCAATAACTGTTCCTTGTAGTCCAACTGAAGAAATGGCAAAGGATCTTGATGCTAAGCTTGGGCCTGTACGAACATTTACATTTGATGTTGTTCTAATCACTTCACCTATAAAGAATTGGGAGGAAACAGGAGGTGGTGGGTTTACTGGAGGAGGTGAAATGGCGCCAAACGATGAAACTGTGACTGAATCTGATGCACTATTCCCAAAATCAACAGAACCTTGGGCATTGGTAGCATAGCAAGTCAGAGTATATGTTGTTCCAGAAGAAGTCGGATACCATGGATGGGTGGATGGTAGTGCACTAACAAAGCCGTTTGATGGATCGTTTGACGGATTATCGATCCCGAAGGGACCGTTGGCTGTTCCGCTAACAGCCAATCTACAAACGCCCGCTACAGTATTTGTCGAACTCCATTGAAGATACAGATTTTCATTCTGGTTCAAGGTTAGCGGCCCATCTGTTAGATTCACAGTAGAGGGTGCTGGCCAGGGCGACCCAGCAACAAAATTCACATCAACAGACGCTGCTCTCAAATCTACAGTTGGAGTTTGAGACGTTGAACCTCCGACAGTTACCGTTACTTGTCCGTAAGCTCCGCTCTGATTTCCCGGATTTATGGTACCGAAAGGAAAATTGATCGGCGGACAATATATCTCATACGTTGTGGTCACTCTAGGACTTACTGTCGTTAGGGCGGAAGGAGACCTTGCTCCACTTTGCTGGGAACCGTCCCAATTGCTATCCGAGGGATTGGATCGGTGAATGCACATATTTTGCCCCGATTTGGTAAGCCTCAATTGAGTTAATTCCCCAGATTGTATTGAAGATTTGGTCGCAAAGAGATGTCCCGCCGAAGAGCAACTGACATCTTTTATGAAATCAAGATGCGTCCCGGTAAGAGTCCCTCCGACGGTAAGGCCTGAGACACCTGCATGACTGAAGAATGAGGTGAGGGCTGATCTGGTAGCTGGACCAAATATTCCGGGTCCGGTGAGAAAAGAAGTCCCGCCCAAATAACCGCGTTCAGCAAGAAACATCTGAATTTTCAAAACATCTTCCTTCGTCCGTGGATCTTGACCAGTTGAAGAAACGGGCCCCAGATAGGAATATGCATCAGCAGAGAATGAGGTTATGCAAGTTGAGGCTCTTCCGGAAGACGAGGAAGACGACCCGCCGAATATGGCATCAAGGGCATTGTATGGAATGCTCAAAATAAACGCGGGTACCTTAACAGCTGTTCCTGCGATTTTAACAGTTCCAGATACAACAGTTGAACCAATTGTCCACGGAATGCTCAGTATTCCCCCAACGATTTGAGTGGCTCCGCCCATAATCTTTCCAATGCCGTCAAACAAGAAAAACGCTTGGGCATTTACCGCCGGGAATAAAAGAACTCCTAGTAAAAGAACGGTTATAAAAAAACGGCGAACTTGATTTCGTAAAAATGATTTCATTGTATTGAATTTAAAATAATAAAGACAAACTGTTAATTCGCAGACGCAAGTAATACAAACTACTGCAATTCATTATATAATAAGGAGAATAGATTGCCAATGACTGTTCCTTGTGTTCCAGAAGGAACAGTTGAAACAACCCTTGATGATGTACCTGGGCCTGTGCGGACATTCAAATCTGCCGTGGTTTTAACTACTTCTCCGATGGAGAAATTAGTAGAGGGTTGTTGGGGGTTTGTTGGGGGTGGATTAATTGTACTCGTCGATCCACCGCTAATGGGTTGAAGGTAGTTACCAGCGGACCAACCACTGATGCCTCCGATAAATCTAACTTACCACCAAATGTATCCATCTGCTGATGTTGGTCCTCCAATAACTGTTCCCTGTGTTCCAAATGAAGAAATAGCAAGAGATCTTGCTAATATACTTGGTCCTGTACGAACGTTTACATTTGCTGTTGTTATGACCACCTCACCAATGGAGAATTGGGGGGACGAATTTGTTGTACTAATACTTTGAGCATTGATCGTAGTAACGGCCGACAAAAACAAAAAAGCCATGATAGCGATTGTAATTGTTTTCATATTCATATTCATATTAAAAATAGCTAAACTGACTAAATCTCACAATAGACCATCGTTTCGTAAACAGTAAACAATAACATTGAGAACATCGCAACTTATTAAAGTATAGGTGGAATTGTAGATCGATACAACATAAGCCCTGTGGACAGCCACCGGGCAGAGAGATTACACACCAAAGAGTACGCGCCTTAATTTAAACTTTATGGCTCTACTCTGTTAAAAATTAGGTGGATTAAAAAGTGTAGCTCATTTTAAATAGGAAAACCAAATTACCTAACTCTGACGACCGTCAGAGTTAGGTAATTTGGTTTTTTTGTTTATTACCCACATTAATGAGGAATGGGCCAACAAAATATTAAACTGAGTAGCTTTTATTGAGAAAAATTGTAATATAATATCTGAAAATCAAAACCACCCTTAGCTCCCCGCCCAAAGGACTATAATTAGTTCAGTCGGGCAAGAGTTGGTAGGGTCCAGAGCTTATAAGTGGTAGTGAGAGGTCACGCAAAAGCTTGCTTTTATGAGACCCGAGCGACCCACTTATATGATATTTGAAAATTTTAAAGTCCGCCCTTAGCTCAGTTGGTTAGAGCACAGAGCTTATACCTCTGGGGTCCCAGGTTCAAATCCTGGAGGGCGGACTTTGAAATCATTCATATACCTCGGAGGTCCTTGGTTCAAATCCAAGAGGGTGGACAAGTAGAGTAAACGCATCCCGCCTGTACTGGGTATTACGGGGTATTGAGAAGATATTTATTTGCTATAATAAATAGAGCTTATTAATAAGTAACAAAAAATTATGAAATTGCACATGATAGCTTGGATTCTTCTTATTATTGGAGGTATTAACTGGCTTTTGATAGGTTTACTAAACTGGGGAATAGAAGATCTAGTGGGAAGCAGTATCGCCCAAATCATCTACATCCTAGTTGGACTATCAGCTCTATATGAGCTGTTTACCCACAAAGGCAACTGCAAGAACTGTGGAGTAAAGTCTGGAGGTGGAGGTTCACAGCCACAGCAAATGTAATAAGATTTTCTCGGAAAAAAACAATGCGCCACAAAATGGCGCATTGTTTTTTTGATTTTCATCTTTATCCCTGATGTTCAATATCTTTCTTTTTCTTCACCTTAATGCCGTGCAATACAAGTATTTGCTCAAATTCATCTCTCTCTATGCTCTCAACTTCAATAAGACGGGTTGAAATAGCGTCTAGAAGCTTCCTATTTTCAATTAGAACCTTCTCTGCACGAGCAAGCGCTTCATTCATTATCTTGGAAACCTCTGCATCAATATGCGCACTTACCTTTTCAGAATAATCCTTATCATCAACACCTCGTCCAAACAAAGCCTTGCCTCCCTGCCCCTCTAGAGCAATCGGCCCTATGTCGTCTGACATTCCATACTTGGTCACCATATCCCGTGCCAAGGCCGTAGAAACCTGAAGGTCATTTGATGGGCCAGTGGTAATGTCACCAAAAATCATTTTCTCTGCTACATATCCACCAAGCGACATTGCGATATCATCAAGAAACTCTTTTTTAGATTGCAACTTCCTGTCTTCAAGTGGAAGATTGAGAGTATACCCAGCGGCTCTACCGCGAGAAATTATAGAAATCTTATGGACTGGGTCAGAATATTCCAAAACAGAACCCACTAAGGCGTGTCCCGCCTCGTGGTAAGCTGTGATTTCTTTTTCTTTGACAGACAGGAGATGACTCTTTCTTTCAGGCCCCAGCATTACCTTTTCAATAGAACGAATGAGATCAAACTGAGAAACCTTGGTGCGGTTTTCTCTAGCAGCGAGAATCGCTGCTTCATTCATAAGTGAATAAAGGTCTGCTCCAGAAAATCCCGGAGTTCTTTCTGCAATAATTTTTAAATTAACATCTTCGGCTAAGGGTTTTTTGCGGGCATGAATTTCAAGAATATCCCCACGATCATTTCTGTCTGGCAGATCAATAGTCACCCTGCGGTCAAACCTTCCTGGGCGCAAAAGTGCTGGGTCTAGAACGTCTGGTCTATTCGTCGCCGCCATCACCACTACCTTTTCATTAGGCTCAAATCCGTCCATTTCTACCAAAATCTGGTTAAGTGTCTGCTCTCGCTCATCATTTCCTCCACCAGCACCAACACCACGGACACGGCCCACAGCATCGATCTCATCCACAAATATAATCGCTGGGGCGGCTTTTTTAGCTAATTGGAAAAGATCTCTAACTCTAGAAGCCCCAACACCAACAAACATCTCTACAAATTCTGAACCGGAGATTGAAAAAAAAGATACCCCAGCTTCGCCAGCAACAGCACGTGCCAGAAGCGTCTTTCCTGTTCCTGGAGCCCCCATAAGAATTACTCCCTTTGGGATTTGTGCCCCTATATCAAGAAACTTACGCGGGTTTTTTAAAAAATCTACAATTTCCGCCAATTCTTGTTTTGCTTCTTTGGCCCCCGCGACATCTTTAAATGTAACTCTTTGCCTTTTATCGTCTGGAGATATGATGCGAGCCTTGGATTGTCCAAAGGTGAAAGCTTGCATTCCCGCGCCCTTAACTTGGCGAGAAAGATACCACAAAAAGAAAAGTATAAAAGCTATTGGAAGGAGGATTGGTAATAGATTTAGAAGCCAAAACCCCAAACCTCTTTCATTTTGAATATCAATTGTCACACTAGATAGCTGTTCTGGGGTTACTCCATAATTCACAAGGGTTTGAGATACGGATTCACCGCCTTCTTTTTGCGACTCTTTTTCTTCACCTTCTTTATAAAAAACAGAAAGCTTCTCTCCACTAACCTCAACTTTTTCTACTGTGCCATTTACGATATCACGAGCCAATTCAGAAACTGGTATGACAACCTCTTCTTTTTTATTTTCAGTAACAAGAGAGTAGAGGGTAGATATTATAAGAAAGATGAGAAGTGTAGATAGAAGATTCCTGCCAAAAGAACCAGCTGGGCCACCCCTATTTAATCTAATCTTCAAGTGCTTTTTGGAAGGTTTTTTTTGATTTGGTTTTTGCGCCATAGAAAGTACTGCAAGTATAAGGTAAAGAGAGAAATATTCAAACATCACTTTTTCGCGTGCCTTTTGATATGATATTCTCATGGCGCTTATAGAAAATAGAAAAGCTCGATTTAACTTCGAAATAGAGGAAACCATTGAGGCGGGCCTTGAACTTTTAGGCACTGAAGTAAAAAGCCTACGCAAAGGACAAGGTTCACTTGATGGCTCTCACGCAATTGTCCGCGGAGGAGAAGCTTTTCTTGTTGGATGTCATATCCCAGCCTATCAGCCGTCAAATACAGCGAAAGACTACGATCCTGTGCGTAATCGCCGACTTCTCCTAAGTAAGAAGGAAATAAACCACCTTTCAAAGATTGAGGGCCAAAAGAGCTTGACAATAGTGCCTATTTCAGTGTATAATAAGGGTAGAAACATCAAAATAGAGCTTGGTATAGGAAAAGGAAAGAAAAGATTTGATAAACGAGAAAGTATAAAAAAAAGAGAGTCTGATATAGAAACTAGAAGAACCTTAAAATACGAATAGGAAGTAATATTAGATGATGGGCGTGAAATATGGAATGCCAGATTACGATAGAATACTGACATTCCACTTCAAGAAAAGTGTTTGTATGAACTTTTTTCTTGGGGGTGCCATGAATCGACAAAGAAACACCCTTGAAATATGCAAGAGAGAGCTGTGGTAACTCTTAAATCTGCCACAAATGACCAAATGCAAACAGCATCGTCGCACGAGCAAAGTCAGTAGTTTCTCCATATTTTGGAGCTAAGGATTTCGCTTTCGCTTACGCTAACGCCTAAGTGACATCGATCTTCGTGAAGTCTGTTAGCGAAGACTCGGTGTAATATTTCCGGACTTTAGAAAATACTTGCTTCGATATTTTCTGAACTGTAGAAGCTCGGTATTGTGAGGTTTCGTTTGTTTTATACTCACAAGACTTAAAACCAATGAAGCAAGCTAGCTCTTGTAGAAATATTTCGAGGATTTCTTTGCACGGGAGTTCAATCTCCCCACCTCCACAAAAATAAGGAACGAAGTGACTATATTTTTGTAGGACTCCGCCCCGCCACAAGGGCGAGGCGGAGTAACACGATTTTATTAAACAGAGCCCGCCCTTGTGGCGGGTTTCCTGTTAGCTGTTGGAGAGTACCAGGAGATTGAAGGACGGAGCGCATCGGCGCGAGTCGGGTCATTCTGACTCTGAGAGTCATCAGACTCGAATGGGGTCACGTATATTTTTCTGCTGAAAAATTATGCGACCAATCTCCTCCTCCTTTTCAACTCAACAAAAAGTATCTACCAATCAATAACCAGGGATACTACACATATCGTTTATTATATTATCTCAAATACGGCCATATAAAAGCCAATCCTCTTTTCGTTATCTACAAAGCCATACCCCCCAACTCTAATTGTAACTGTAATCTCACCAACCCTAACGTCAGATTCCATCTGACGGTATAACTCTCTCAGGACTTGTTCTTCAGACTCTGGATATATATCAGGAATGGTCAAGGGAATTTTATTGTAAGTATTTTCGTCTCTCTCCCAGCCGTTAAGACTCTTAAAATAGTACTGTGGAAATTTTTTTATATCAGCATCACTTACCTCTACTACAAGTCCGGTGTAACCATGGGTCACTCGACCAGTCACAATAACTTCCCCACTAAATGAATAGTAATGCCCTTCCCAAAATGGTTTATAATCCACCGGCGTTCCTTCATACGCTAACTCTCCATATTTTTCCCCCTTAACTAAGTCTCCCTCCGTTAAATTTGAAAGAAAAAGAATATTTCCATCCTCCTCCTTAGTCCCTGTTTCATTCAGTACAGTATTCATCGTATTTGTCCAAGGCTTCTCCATCTCAATCATTTTCTCAGGAGCATAAGTATACCCAATCCACCCACCGATAAATGGTAGTGCGATAACTAAAGCAAGTGCGAGATATTTTGAAAAAGGAGTAACAGTAGTGAGTTGTTTTTTAATTCCACCCTCTTCTTGGTTTTCTTCTTGGAAACTAGTGTTTTCTTGCATATCTATAGTATACAGAAAGACCAGTAACCGTATCAATCTCTAATTCTTAGGCTTCTGCCTGTTTTCTGCTTGATTTGACATTTAGGCCACATAAGAGCAACATTAAAAGTCGCTGTACCATATTATATTTTTCATCCTCCCCAACCCAAACCCACGAGGCCATAATGGGCAAAGATCCAAGAATCGAAGAGGCGACGACGATTTATGCAATCGTCAGCGAAGTGTTGGGAACGCCCGGATGTTGCAAGGAGCGATTCATCAACTTCTGGCAAGGCCGACAAGGGTCGCTTCAGCTATCCCCAGGTTTCACCTTCTACAAGGGTACTGGGGTCTGCGTTGACAGGGTCACGAGACATGCGCATCCGGACAATGAGCCGATGGCAGAGGAAGCGAATCGAGGGATACGGAATTTCTGCCCAAGCTGTAGCCCAAGTCTTGTGAGGGAACCGAATGGAGAATCAGAAACAGCAATAGCCACTCGCTAGATGCGAAGATAGCGACAGCGCAGACAAAAAGGAGAGACACAGAGTGCCTCTCCTTTTGTAATTTATATTGGAAGCAAAAGGTGTTAAGGTTTAATAAGCTAGACATAAAAACAATCAATATGATACTCCCAATTTTAATTGCATCAATCACAAGCGTGGCTTTCGGTTTCTTATGGTTTTCGCCCTTTCTTTTTGGTAAACAATGGGCAACACTATCTGGCCTCACACCAGAAAATATGACCGAAATGAAATCTAAGGGAATGGCTAAGGTTTATGCAATAAATTTTCTAATGGAAATAATTACGGCGGTCGTACTTTTTAATATTTTTAAAATGCTTGGAACCACCTCGATAATTGGAAGTTTAGAGATTGCACTTGTCCTCTGGCTAGGCTTCATGCTTCCAATTGAGGTTGGTCAAACTTTGTGGATGAAAAAACCAATAACTTTATTTCTTATAAACTCCCTACACAGACTTGGTTCAATCGTAATAATAGGCGTGGCCTTGATGCTTTTAATATAAGGATCTGCAAATAAAAAACTATCAATGTCCATTATTATTAGAATTTTTTCGCTTTGAATAACCAGACAACCTGGCATCTCTACCATAAGACAGATGACGCTTGGCGCTCAATGAAAGAAGCATGCCTTAATGCTCGGAAGACAATTGACATAGAACAATACATCATAGAGGGAGATGCCGTCGGACACGAACTCTTTGAGCTTCTTGCCCAAAAACAGAAAGCGGGGGTCCACATACGCATTCTCTGCGATATGGTCGGTAGCTATTCATTTTTTTCATCCGACTTACCAAATACTCTCCGCGACATTGGCGTAAATATCCGTTTTTTTAACATTATTAAGCCCTGGAGAATACAATCATTTTTTTCTTGGTTTTTTAGGGATCATCGGAAAATAATGGTAATTGACGGCAATGTAGGATTCGTTGGAGGAGTGGGATTCAGGGCTGATATGAAAGAGTGGCGAGACACTCATGTAAAGATGATGGGACCAATTGTTAAAGAAATGCGTTTTGCATTTGAAGAGATGTGGGAAACTGCAGGAAAAGAAAATTTCTTTCGAAGGATGGGGCGAACTAGCAAGTTTCTGCACGGATTCAACTTTCTCACAAATTCCCCATTCATTCGAAAACGTTTTATCTACCGTAACCTCCTTTCTGCCATTAAAAGCGCCAAACAATATGCGTTTTTTACAACCCCATACTTTGTCCCCGATCGGCGCATTAGGAAAGCTTTACTAGATGCATCTGCTCGCGGAGTAGATGTAAGAATACTTGTTCCCCAAAAATCAAACTATCCGATAGTAGACCTTGCATCACATACCTGTTTTAATCAGCTACTTTCTGGCGGGGTTAAAATATTCCTTTACAAAGGAGAGATGCTTCATGCGAAAACGGCCGTTTCTGATGATAATTGGGCAAGTGTCGGGAGTTTTAACCTAGACTCACTTAGTCTTTTCTATAACTACGAAGCTAATATTATATCTGCAAAAACTGAATTTATTAGAGAAATCCGGCTACTTTTTGAAAAAGACCTTGGCCAAGCAGAGGCAATATCAGCCAGCATGTGGAAATCCAGACCAAGGCGACAGAAGATTTTAGAATTTTTCATATACCCATTACGCCGATTTTTGTAAGAAGATTGTCCAAATACGTTTTAAATGCTATACATAAGGGTATATTACTGGTTAACATATATTCATTGAGTACCTATACAAGAATTAATCACCAAATTAAAGCAACTGAACTACGCATCATTGGGCCAGAAGGAGAGAATTTCGGAGTAATGAAACTTTCTGATGCGCTTGGAAAAGCGCAGGAATTGGGTTTTGATCTGATAGAAATATCACCAAATGCCAACCCTCCTGTGGCTAAGATAACGGATTACGGCAGATACCAATACGCCGAAAACAAAAAACAAAAGGCGGCCAAATCAAAAACTCATTCTGTAGAGGTGAAAAATGTTCAGGTAAAAGTAGGGACCGGAGAAAACGACCTTGCGCTCAAAGCTAAAAAAGCATCTGAATGGCTTAAAGAGGGACATAGAATAAAAATAGATTTATTTTTACCCGGAAGGACTAAGTACATGAATGAAATCTTCCTAAAGACACGTCTAGACCGAATAATGAAACTTATTACCGAAGATTTTAAAGTTGCAGACCCTCCAAAAAGAAGCCCCAAAGGTCTGTCGGTTATCATAGAGAGGGACTAGGCGGGGCAGGAATCTATAAATTGAGTCTAAAAAAACCAGCGAGGAATCGTGGGGATTAGGCTAGACAAAAACCACAAAACAAGTAATATAGAGGACCGTGGCTTTAAAAAGTATATGGCAATAAAAACCAACAAATCATACTCAAAACGTCTCAAAGTGACGAAAAATGGCAAGATTTTATCCCGAAAAGCAGGGCAAAATCACTTCAATGCCAAAGAGTCCCGTCGCCGAAATCAGCTCAGAAAAAAGAGAACTGACAGTTTTGTCATTTCTAACAAATCAAAAAGCAAATTCTTGGTAAATATATAAAACATGACTAGAGTAAAAAAGGGAGTAAATGCATTAAAATCACGAAGAAATATCCTCAAACAAGTAAAAGGATATCGTTTTGGACGAAGCAAGAAAGAGAAACAGGCCAATGAAGCAATCTTTCACGCTGGGACATATGCATTTGCCCATAGGAGAGACAAAAAGGGAGACTTCCGAAGACTTTGGAATGTGCGTATCAATGCAGCGCTTAGACCGTTGGGATATTCATACAGTAGATTTATTGACGCCCTAAAAAAAGCTAACATCAGTTTAGACCGCAAAATCCTCTCAGAGCTCGCTCAAGATAATCCAGAAACTTTCAAAAAAATCGTAGAGAAGGCATTTTAATAAATTCTGAAAGTACAAAACAAAGCCCCGCGAAAGCGGGGTTTTGTTTTGTACTAATTTTAAAGATTATAACTCTCCCCTCTTTCTGGAACTACGACATCTATATCAAAATTATCTTTTAGTCTTTGGGCTAAAAAAAGTGAAGATTTAGGTTCACCCATAACAATAAAAACTTTTTTTAGCCTTGGCAGAGCCTTTTCAATAAACTCAACCAAAGAATCAGAATCTTTATGCGCTGAATACCCTGAAATGTTTTCAACCCTTGCCCTGACAGATATTTTTTCATCATGGATGACAACCTCCTTCTCTCCTACCTCAAGTCGCCTGCCAAGTGTCCCTACCGCCTGATATCCCATTAGAAGAAGCGTATTATTCGGGTTTGGAAGATATTTTGCCTCATGACTCAAGACTCGACCAGCAGTAGACATCCCAGAACCAGCGATGATAATCTTCGGGCCAGGAACAGATTCAATATGCTTTGATTCCGCCACCCTAACGGTTTCTTTAAACTTCGGAAAATTAAAAATATGATCCCCGCCCTTAATGTCATTTTTTACATCTTCATTAAAGAGCCCCGTCATGCGTTCATAAATATCTGTTAGCTTAATAGCCAATGGGGAATCAAGGAAAACAGGAACCGACGGAACAACACCAGATTCTATGAGGTTATTGATTTGATACACAACAATCTGAGCTCGTTCAAGAGAAAAGGCCGGTATGATCAAAGTTCCCCTGCGAGCAATGGTATCTTTGAGTATCTTTACAAACCTCTCTTCCCTAGCCTCCTTGGGTTCATGGTTACGATCACCATAAACGCTGTCAATAACTATATAATCTGCGTCATTTACGAATTCTGTGTCTTTAACAAATGTGGATGGTGAATTACCAAGATCTCCAGTAAAGAGAACTGTCTTTTTTTCTCCATTATGATTAGCTGAGAAAAGAAACATAGACGAACCCAATATATGCCCAGCGTCTCTTAAAACAACAGAGAGTGTTTTAGTGACATTGTGTTCGGTGTGATAAGGCAGAGCCTTCCACAAAGAAAAGGCTTGCATAACATCTCTACTTGTATAGGGTGGCAGAACGCCAGTAGCGCGTGACTCCATATCAGCAATACGCGCCGCATCAGCAAGCATAAGCTCAGCAAGCTCTTTGGTGGCGGTGGTGGAAAATATAGTCCCCCTAAAACCGTCTTTGACTAATTTTGGTATTCGCCCAATATGATCAATGTGGGCGTGGGTTACAAAAAGGAAATCAATACTCTCAGGAGCATATGGGAAATCTTCTCTGTTAAACTCATTGGCATGTGGGAGCCCTTGGAGCATTCCGCAATCCACTAAAACTCGAAACCCATCTCCTTCAAAAAGAAAATTGGCCCCCGTCACTGTACCAGCACCACTATAGAAAGTTATTGCTGGTTCTGTCATATTATTTTTGTTTTAAATCTCAGCACATATATAACAGCAAGATACCCAGTTCCAACGCCCAGCATAATGTCGCTTAATGTATCTATCATATAGCTTCCATGTGCTAGGGCAAGGCCGTTTATATATTCAAAAACCTCCCAAGATATAGCAACAAGCAATACCATACCTAAGGTAGCTAGTGAAACACGCCGTGGTGAAATTTCTGGGAAAATATTATACATAAGAAAAAGAATAAGAAGGGCGAGAACAAAGCCAGTTAAGGAGTGCAGTAACACATCAAACCACCAATAGATCCAATAAAGTGAAAGCCTAAGAGCGGTAGTATGCAATATGTATATTACAATAGACAAAGCGAGTGCCGGAAGTAGAATTCTTTGGAAAAGATTCATAAAATGTATAGAAATATTATACCAAACGAGCACCCCACCGCCTTTAGGACGGTGGGGGTATCGATGGGGGTTACAAGTGTTATTCCCTAAGTATAAAACTTAAGTGGGTGTCCGCAATTTTATTCTTCGGAATCCCCGAGAGGACTCAACCGAAACAAAATAATGTTAGACTCCCTGAATAGATCTTTGATTAGAAAATATACTAATAACCCTCATAACAATTATATAACCGACAGTGTCTAATGCAAGTTTTTTTAACTATTAAGAAACGACGAAAGAAAAAAGTAAAAATAAAAAGCCAAAAAAGCAAGCAAAAAGGCGTTTTTTAAAATGACATCTTTAGTGCAAACAAAAATTCGTTTCAGAGATTTCTGAAACGAATTTTTGCTTTATTTTTAAAGTTAATAATTATTTCTTAGAAGGAAGGATTTTGTACATCCCTGTTCCGCACGTAGTACAAGTCCCCTTTGCGGCTGGGCGACCTGGCTTTATCTCAACATTCTGAACATCCTTCATTTCTCGCTTTTCTTTGCACTTTACACAATAACCAATGATTTTTTCTGTTTGTTCTGTCATAAAAGCAAGTATACCATAGTTACAAAACAATTCAATCTAATTTAGCCTCAAAACAAAAACCCCCAAGCTTGGCAAATATCTATGAAAAACCCCCGCTCTTGATTTAAAAATACAAGTATTCAGCCCTAGATTATTAAAAACTGTTATTTTAAACCATCGCCACCCTCTCCCCATACACACATTTCTCACGGTCGTGAGAAATGTGTGTATGGCTAAATTCTTCTTGCCAGTTCTACCCGTAGCACACAGACGAACCTACAGGTTCGTCTGTGTGCTAGTGGCAGTTGAGGCTAGAAACTAGAAACTACTCCATTATTCCATCAACATTCACATCGTAAAGTATCGCCTCTTGGACAAGTCTGTAATTAATAAGCTCTTGATCACTGAACCAGTGCTTTATTTCCATTTCCGCTTCAGCTGGTGTTCCAGAAATATGGACAATGTTACGAACTGCTCTACCGTCAAGATCCGACAAAGCATAAGAATCCAACATAAGATCCCCTCTTATTGTCCCAACATCAGATGTTAGCGGTTCCGTACCTCCTGTTATTTTTTTTACAACAGCAACAGCATTGGCTCCTTGCCAGACCATAGGTATAACCGGACCTAGTGTTAAATATTTCCTAAGCATCTTTAGAACTTTATCAGTGACCTCTAATGGATCTTCTGTTGGTGGTGTTAAACCTTTTTTCTTGTAACTCTCTATGGTTTTCTCTCCTGTCCGTCTTCGCCACTCTGGATCAAGGGTGTAATGTTCTTCCACCATATCTTCAGTTGGTACTACCATCTTTATTCCTACAAGTTTCAAACCGATCCTCTCATATCTTTTTATTATCTCTCCCACAAGAGAGCGTTGCACTCCATCTGGCTTTACTATGGCGAGGGTTCTTTCAAATTTTGGATTATTATCTTTCATATTTCATATAAAACTACAATTAAAATGAGAACTAAAAATTAGAGCATACACGAGCAAAAGCGAAAAATCAAAGACCTTCGGTTAAGATGATTGGACCTTCATCTGTGATAGCAATAGTGTGCTCAAAGTGTGCACTCTTTTCACCATCTCTGGTCTTAAACGTATAACCATCACCGACAGGAAGTATGCCTCCAGAACCCAAAACAAGCATTGGCTCTATGGCAATCACCATACCAGGAACAAGCTTCTCTCCTTTGCCCTTAAAGCCCGTATTGGGCACATATGGGTCTTCATGGACCTTGTATCCAACACCATGCCCCGCCAGATCTTCGGCTATATTCAATTTAAGTTTATTGGCAACTTTTTGTATGGCATATCCAATATCCCCTACTCTTTTGCCTCCTCTAGCTGCCTTTATGCCAGCATAAAGAGCTTCTTTGGTTCCAGCAATAAGTCGCTCATCTTTCTTTGATAATTTGCCAACCCCGACAGTGATGGCTGAATCTGTTATAAGACCCTTGTGTTTTAGACCAAGGTCAAGGGCCACGACATCACCACCTTTCAATATCTTGGGATTTTCATTTGGAATTCCATGGACAATATCATCATTTACGGAAACACAAAGAACTGCCGGGTATGGCCGACGCGCACCATCTGGCGTATATCCTAAAAACGCCGACTCATCTCCCCCATCTTTTATAAGTTTTAAAGCTATTTCATTTAAAGTATCCGTACTTACTCCGGGAAAAACTTCTTTTGCGACTTGAGACAGAATAAAAGCATGCCTTGCGCCACCCTCTTGTAAGATTTTTATTTCTTCAGAGCTTTTTATAGTAATCATAGAAAAACAGCTGGAAGGGCTGAACAAATATCGGAGTGAACCTTTTCTATTGACTGTTCACCGTTAACTTCCACAAAATGGTTGTTTGAATTCTTTAAAAAATCTATGGCTGGCATAACGTCCTTATCAAACCAATTGAGTCTTTTGCGAATAGCCTCCTCTCCTTCATCATCAAACCTACCCCTTGCTTTTAAATGTTTTTCGGACCATTCGCGACCAACCTTCAAGTGAATGATGTATATATCTTTTATACCCAAAAAAAAGAGTGCCGTTTCTAAAATATTGGCCTCATTGATAGAGCGAGCCACGCCATCAAGAATCAAATGGGACGAACCTTTAAGGTCATTGATAAGCATGTCTGACCACATAAAAGTTCCAAGAAAATCTGGCTGTCTATCATTATTTTTATACACCTCATTGGATAAACTAGAAACATATCCGTTTGATTTTATGAATGTACGAAATTTCTCTCCAGTTTCAATATAAAAGACAGGCAAAGAACCATTCTTTTCTATCAAAGACTTCAAAAGCCCAGCCTGTGTTCCCTTGCCACAACCAGAGCGCCCAATAAATATAAAAGCGTAAGGATTCATAGATTAGGTTATAGCTTGTAGCTTATAGGTTATAGCTTATAAAATCCAGCTACCTAAAACTAACTACTTAAAACTCAAAACTGTTCCTAGTATTCCCTTGCAGATATCTGAGCTTCAACTTTCTTAATAAGATCAATAACCACAGAAACTACGATTAGAAGCGCTGTTCCACCAATTGCCAAAGACTGTATACCAGTAATGCTTCTCATAATTAGGGGCAATACAGCAATGAGACCCAAGAAAAGCGCCCCAACAAGGGTAAGTCGAGTGAGAATTTTTGCTATGTATTCAGAGGTTGAAGCCCCTGGACGCACGCCTGGGATAAATGCTCCATTTTTCTGGAGATTGGTTGAGACCATGTCCGGATCAAAGGTGACTGCGGTATAGAAATAAGTAAAAACAAACACAAGAAAAAAGTAGGTAATAGCATACACCCACTGATTAGATATCGCATTTAAAACAAAGGAAGAAACAGAGGCCACCGTAGCGTTTGCTGAACCAGCCAAAAATCCAAATATCATTTGCGGAAAAAGAAGAATGGAAAGTGCGAAAATAATAGGTATAACTCCTGCCTGATTAACTCTAATTGGAAGATATGTGGAAACACCGCCAAAAACTTTTGAACCACGAACCCTCTTGGCATAAGTTACAGGGATTGGCCGCTCTGCTTCAGTAATAACCACAACGCCAAAAGTGATGGCGATGGCAGCTACAACAAACGCTAAATACAAAGGAACCTGTGAAAGATCAAAAGTAAAATACAACTGGGCCAAAACTTGAGGCAAGCTTGCAACGATACCAGCAAAAATCAGAAGAGAAACACCATTTCCTACTCCAAATTCTGTTATAAGCTCTCCAATCCACATTAGAAGAAGGGAGCCTGCTGTAATGATGATGAGGTTAGTCACCATATCAAAGGTACTTAACTGAGAAATAACTCCCTGTCTGGTAAGCAGAGTTATGAAACTAAAGCCTTGTATAACAGATAGCGGAACGGTCAGCAGTCTACTATATTGTGAAAACTTCTTACGACCAGCATCTCCTTCTTCTTGATGGAGGGCTTTAAGTTTAGGGAAAATAACCGTTGAAAGCTGCATAATAATAGATGCAGTGATATACGGACCAACACCCAGCATAATTATTGAAAGGTTTGAAAACCCACCTCCTGAAAATAGATTCAAAAGCCCCAAAAATTCATTACCCGCAAAGAAGCTCTGCAATCTTGAGGTGTCTATGCTCGGAACAGGGATAGTAGCCAAAGCCCTAAAAACTATCAGAGCCCCTAGCACAAAAAGAATTCTAGCTCGGAGTGTTCGGTCCAAAAATATGAGGCGTATCTTGTAGAAAAATGTGTTCATTGACTAAGATATTGTACCACCAACTTTCTCAATTTTGGCGCGAGCACCCTTTGAAACCGCACAGGAATCAAAATTTATTTTTTCTTTAATTTCTCCACCAGAAAGTATTTTTACTTTTGGAATGCGACCCCCTACCATTTTTATAATTCCTTTTTGGATAAGAGATTTTGGAGAAACACTTTCTCCTGACTTGAAACTTGAAAAAACAGAGAGATTCAAGGCTATCGGCTTAGTTTGAATGCTCAAGTTGCTGTTTACTCCACGACCACGAAGCTTCGGCAAACGCTTAATAGTATCTCGTATCTCTGGACGCTTTTTTCTTCCTGAGCGTGCGTTCTGACCCTTAGTACCCTTGCCTGCAGTTTTACCACGAGTACCACCGCGAGCCACTTGACGCGAAGCTTTGTTTGCAACCTTTCTTTTTAAAGTATTGATTTGCATAAATATTATGAATTTTTTGACCTTCTCTGGGAGAGAGTGCTCAAAGCTTTTATAGCAACCTTTGCATTATTGGCACTATTTTTAGTCTTTGAAAGAATTTTTGCATTTATACCATTCAACCCAGCGAGCTCAATAACAGTACGGACTGAACTTCCTGCAAGTATTCCCCTTCCTGGAGAAGGCATAATCTTAACCCTAGAACCACCGTACTTTGCTGATACTTCGTGTGGTATAGACATGTCTTTTGTCATCTTAACTGTAATCATATTTTTCCTTGCATCACGAAGTGCCTTATCTATAGCAACAGGAGTATCCCCCGCTTTTCCTTGTCCCACGCCAACCATTCCTTTGCGGTTACCTGCAACAAGGGTTACAGAAAAACTAAATCGGCGTCCACCAGAAGTCACGCGAGTAACCCTTCGAATACTCACCGTCTTATGATCAAATTCCGGACGTACCCTAGCATCTTTTTTACCACCACGGCGTGGGTTTTTTCTAAACTCACGATTTTGACCACTGCGAGAGGGGCGACTATCTTCTGCCTTTTGAACAGGGGCTGGTACAGGAGCCGGTGTGGAAGCTTCTGTTGGTTTATTTTCTGTTTGTGTTTCAGTAGTACTCATAAAATTAAAATGAAAGTCCTCCCTCTCGAGCACCTTCGGCTAAGGCTCGAACTTTTCCGGTGTAAATAAAACCTCCTCTATCAAAAACAATTTTCTTTATTGAAAGTCCTGTAGCTTTTTTCGCTAGATTAAGACCTACCTCTTTGGCGGCTTCTAGTGGAGTACCTTTAATATTTTTTGATGAGGAAGATGCCAGGGTCTTTTGAGACACATCGTCAATTAGCTGGGCGTATATTGCCGTATTAGATTTGAAAACCGCAAGACGTGGCTTTTCTGCCGTACCAGACAACTTTGACCTAATGCGGGCATGACGACGATCTCTCTTTGTCTTTTTAAGATTGGAATTTTTCATAACTTATACAGATTTTTTACCTTGTTTCATCTTTATAACTTCACCTTCATATCTAAGACCTTTACCCTTATACGGCTCAGGTTTTTTAAGTGATCGAATTCTGGCAGAAAATTCCCCTACAGTCTCTTTATTAATTCCAGAAATGGTAATGATATTTTTTTCTACAACAACTGTTATCCCATCGGGAATAGCAACTTCAACTGGATGAGAAAACCCAAGTGCTAAAGCCAGGTTTTTACCCTTAACCTCCACCCGAAATCCAATTCCCTCCAAAGAAAGTTTCTTTTCAAAAAATTTATTAACCCCAGATACCATGTTCACAATATGAGAAGTATAAGTACCCCACAATGCAAGTGTCTCAAGATTTTCCCGCTTTGGCGCCAGTAATACAAGGCCTTCTTTTATATCAACTATAAAATCACTTCCGATATCGCGTGAAAGTTCACCTAGGGGACCCTTAACAGAAACGACGCTACCTGAAAATGTAACTTCTGTTTTTGGCGGTAATGCTATTCCTTTTTTTCCAATTCTAGACATGATTTATTGTTGATTTTCTTACGAACACAGCTTATTTGGAAATTATTACCAAATCTCAAATAACACCTCTCCACCGACTCTCTCTTTTCTAGCATTCTTGCCAGAAAGGAGGCCTTTGGGAGTAGAGACAATGGAAATTCCAAGACCATTTTTTACAGGCCTGAGCTCACTTGCTTTACGATAAACTCTACGGGAAAGCTTGGAAACTCTCCGGACGCCTTGAACTCGGGATTCACCACTGTCATAGATAAGACCTAATTCAATAAACTTCGCCACTTTCTTACCCTTTTTAGCAACTGAAGCAATATAGCCCTCTTTTTCTAAAACAGTGGCTATCTCAAATTTTAATTTTGAAAAAGGTACGAGAACAGACTCTTTCCGTGAGATTCCGGCATTCTTTATTCTTATAATCATATCCCCTATTGAGTCGTTCATTTTATATAGTTTCTATTACCAACTAGATTTCTTTATACCAGGAACTTTTCCTTCATTAGCGGCTTCTCTAAAACAAATACGGCATAAATCAAAATCCCTCATATAACCACGTTTACGACCACAGCGGAAACACCGATTAACCGCCCGAGTAGAGAACTTGGGGGTTTTAAGTGATCTTGCAATTACTGATTTTTTCGCCATAAAATAAAAAGCCTCTGAAAGCTTCGGATTTCTATCCTATCAAGTGAATATGGGCTTGTCAAATAAGGTTTTTTGATATAATCACCTCTATAAAACTTAACCACACTCAAGGGGGCTGGGATGCCAAAAAAACCTAAAGCGACCTTCATGGCCGCTTTTACTGCTCCTTTTTAAATGGAAAACCGAGTTGATCAAAAAATATCCTTAGTTCTTCCTTAGACTTGGCTGTCGTAACAATGGTTACAGCTAGACCAAAAACATCCTTAAGTTCTTCATCCGTGGTCTCTGGAAAAATAGTATGCTCCTTAATTCCCAAAGTGTAATTACCCATTTCATCAATGGCCTTAGTAGAAATACCCCTAAAGTCCTTCGTTCTTGGTAAAGCAATATTAATTAATTTGTCTAAAAAGTTATACATCCGATTCCCCCTAAGGGTAATCTGAAGACCTACTGGGTCTCCTTCTCTGACCTTAAAAGCGGCGACTGACTGTTTCGCCCCTTTTTGAGCTGGCTTCTGTCCAGTGATCTTTGACAAACGATCAAGGGCGAGTTCAATCTTCTTCTTGTCTTTAAATGAACCTACACCAGCACTTACTACCACCTTTACAATACGTGGCGCCTGCTCTGGATTCTTAAGACCCAAAGAACCCTTGAGTTCCTTGTAAGTATTTTTTAATTTTTCTTTAATTGGTGTCATATTATGCGATAGGTGAACCACTTTTTTTTGCAATACGGGTTTTTTCTTTACCAATTACTTTGTATCCAATTCGTGTTTTTTTTGAAGTTTTAGGATCAATAATCATCACATTAGAAACATGCATAGGAAATGACTGCTCGATTATCTCTCCCTGCTTTCTATTCTTACTCACCTTTTTGTGTATTTTGCGAATATTAACTCCAGCAATAATAACCTTGTCTTCACGAGGAAGGGCGCGGGTAACCTTGCCGGTTTTGCCACGATCTTTCCCTGCTATCACTATTACATTGTCGTTCTTTTTGATCTTCATATTTTTGCTTCTTACTCCTATACCACCTCTTGCGCTAGAGAAATAATCTGCTGAAACCCTTTCTCTGCCAACTCACGTGGAATTGGACCGAAAACACGGCCAGCTATTGGTTCGTGCTTTACTTTATCAACTATAACCACAGCATTTTCATCAAAGCGAACATAGGAACCATCTGCTCGACGGAAGGCCTTTTTCTGGCGAGCAACCACAGCATAAAGAATATCCTTTTTCTTTATTGATTTTCTAGGTTCTGCTTTTTGTACAGAAAGCACAACAATGTCACCGAGCTCTGCGTATCTTTTCTTGGAACCGCCGAGTACTTTGAAAATGCGCCCAATTTTTGCGCCGGAATTGTCAGCTATTTTTACTATTGATCTTGGCTGTATCATGACTGGTTTTTATAAAAACTAAACTATTTTAAATCTCTTCAACTTTGATATTGGCTTTGTTTCCATAATTTCCACCTTATCTCCAACCTCTTTGGTATTACCTTTATCATCAGCGTGGTAACGCTTGCGAAGCTTAATAAACTTTTTGTACTGAGGATGCATAACAAATCTCTCTACAGCTACAACTACTGTATCTTTCATTTTATTAGAAACCACGACTCCCTTAAGAACCCTTGGCTGTGTTGTTTTTTGTTCTGTATTAGTAGACATATCCTTTATTATTTATGCGCTCTTTCAGAAATGACAGTCTTTATCCTAGCAATTTCTCTGCGCAAACCCAATCCCTCCTTTACATTTCTCGCCTTAGACCCAGAAATGCCGAAACGAAAATCTTTTAAAGCTACTTCCTTTTCAGTAAGGAGCTTCAGGAGATCTTCGTTCTTTTTTTCACGAATTTCTTTCATATTTATATACGAGTCACAATTTTGGTCTTTACTGGAAGTTTGGTCCCAGCCTTACGAAGAGACTCACGGGCCACCGCCTCTTCAACACCATCAACTTCGAATAGGACTCTGCCTGGAAGGACTGGGGCGCAATAGCCCTGTAAATCGCCCTTACCCTTACCAAGCTTAACTTCAGCAGGCTTTGCAGTATACGGCATATCAGGGAAAATGCGAATCCATATTTTGCCAGTTTTGCCTAGGGTCCTTGAAATGACCTTTCTAGCAGCTTCAATCTGATTTGAACGAATACGAGCAGAAGCCGTTGCCTTTAACCCAAATGAACCAAAAGATACTGATGTACCACGGGTAGCATTCCCAAGTTTCTTTGGGTTTTTACGCATTGTATGCCACTTTCTGAATTTTACTTTCTTTGGTAATAACATGGTAGTAAATTTGGTATAAAATCACAAAAACTATTGTCGTATGGTTGTATTCTCTGTCTTATTAAAAACTTCTCCGCGATAAATCCAGGTCTTAATACCTAGATTTCCATATGGGAGCTTCGCTTCATAGTGTGCATAATCAACATCCGCTCGAAATGTCTGAAGTGGAATCTGTCCTAGCTTCTTGCTCTCGCTTCTAGCAATTGAAGTGCCCCCTAATCTGCCACCGATAGTAATCTTTACTCCCTTTACATCTCTATTGGCCATAACTTTTTCAACCATCTGTTTCAAAACCCGGCGGTATGGAAGACGCTTTTCAAGGCCCTCTGCAATCATTTGGGAAACAATAGCTGCGTTTGATTCTGGTGATTTAATCTCACGAATATCAACACGAACTTCTGCCTTGCCATCATAGACATTGCGCTTTCTCATCGCCTTAATAACTTCTTCCTTAAGTTTGACAGCTCCCTCTCCACTTCTACCGATAATCATTCCAGGACGAGATGTTTCAATAATGACGCGGATCATCTTTTCATTTCGCTCTATTTCAATGACGCTAACATACAATCCACGAAGTTTCTTTTCCAAGAAATTTCTGATAACTAGATCACCACGAAGATATTCCTTGTATTTATCCTTTGCACCAAACCATCGAGATTTCCAATCTCTGATGATTCCAAGTCTATGTGAATATGGGTGAACTGTATGTGACATTTTTGTATTAAAAATTAAAATAAGTCTTATTCGGCTTTTGGGGTCTTGTCTTTGCCTTTTTTCTTGGGCTTGGCTTCTACTGGAGAAGACTCTTCTAAAACAATCATTATATGACTAGTTCTCTTCTTTATTGGGTGCGCACGACCACGTGATACTGGGCGACGACGATAAAGTATTTTGCCACCATCTACTCGGATTTCTTTTATAACCAATGATTCTGTCTCAAGAGAAAGGTTCTTTGCATTAGCAACCGCAGAACGAATGAGCTTCTCTAAAGGTAGAGCCGAGCGCTTAGCGAGAAAAGAAAGATTATTTAAAACATCTTCTACTTTTTTCCCTCGCAAAGAGTTCGCCACCAAGCGTACCTTGCGTGGTGACTGTCTATAATCATTTAACTGTGCTTTAACTGTGGCCATTTTATTTATTTAGTAGCAGTTGCTGTAGAAGCTTTGGCCGCTTGAGCTGTAGAGATTTCAGCTTCTTTTTTCTTTTGTTCAAGTTCCTTTTGCATCTTTCCTCCGTGTCTCAAAAACTTTCTAGTTTGAGAAAATTCACCGAGTCTATGCCCTACCATATCTTCAGTAACAAAAACCTCAATATGATCCTTGCCGTTATGTACACCAAAAGTAAAACCGACCATTTCAGGTGCAATCTGACTGTCACGAGCCCAAGTCCTTATCATTCCAGTTTCATTGGGTTTTTTCCCCTCAATTTTTTTGAGGAGTCTTTCGTAAACATATGGACCTTTTTTTGATGATCGAGTCATTGGGGCAGTTTTAAGTTTTTAGTAGTTAGTTTTTAGCTTAAACGGCTGAAAACCAGCGTAAAAACAAAAAATACGAATATAAAAAGCTCGAACGAGCTTCCAAAGATACTATACAAATAAGGGCTGAGTGTCAAATATAGGGGGTAGTTTTTAGTAGTTAGTTTTTAGCTGATAGCTTCGAACAGGTAAATTGCATAATTCATGGGAGAAATCTAGAAATACAGACGTAAAACCACCCGTGGCACGAAGCCACGGGTGGGAAAAGAACACTACTTACGAGGACGGACGAACAGGACGCGGTTGCCAGAGTACCAGACATCGTCAGGATGACCGCGGTCGCCGTAGAGCCAGAGCTCATCGCCACCGTGCTCGACGCGGAACACGCCGAGGCTGCCGTCCAAATCGGTTATGGACTCCATGCCGACGAGAAGCCACTCGCCCTTCGGCTGGTCCGTGTACTGCAACCGCAGTTGGGGACCAACTTCGTTCGGGCAGAGTTCCAGTCCGAACGAGAGTGCCTTGGCGATGATGTCTCGCCAAGGTGCACCCTGCTTGAAACCGAGCTCACCGACGGACACGTTGACGAGGTCAACTTCCATCTCCGTTTCGCTCACCGTGAAGGCGTGCTCGCCGAGGATGTCGTTTCCCCAGCCACCGATCTTCATGCCCGCACGCTTGATCAGTGTGCGGAAATCGTCGGCGTTATTCGGCCCCGTGCCGAGCTTGATGGTTTTTCACGTCCGGGAAGCAACATCTTTGGTAGTAACATACGTGACCATCATGAAAGCGATATCCCTACGAAGCTTGTCATCCCTGAGAATGCGACGAAGATCGTGGTCATCCCCACCAATAGAGAGCACTTCGTTGGCGATTGCCCTGAAGATCTCCCAGGCAGTACCCACTGATCTTAGTAATTCACTCCTTGGACGAGTCATAGTACACCTCCCAATATTGGCGTGCCTCTTATCCCGCATTCGCGAGACCTGAGACTTGCCGTTTTGCTAGAGGACGACCGAAGTGTCGCCATAGCTTTGAAAATATAATTTTATATTACACACTCAAAGCTGTGGCGAATTCGCAAGTTTTTACAACGTTCTATCTTCCCCAATTATACCATACTTGATTAAAAATGCAATAATTCATAATGGTTCAATACCTTGGCACCACCCCACGGTTATTTGGAACAATCCTACGTTTGAATAAGTTCTCATTCATACCCCCCCATACACATATTTTGGACGACCGTCCAAAATATGTGTATGGGGATTTTATTGAGATTTGCAATAATAATTGTCCTATCACACCCCTCTTTTTCACCTACACACATTTCTCACGGTCGTGAGAAATGTGTGTAGGGCTAAATTCTTCTCGCCAGCTCTCCTTTCCATTTCTTCTTACTAATTTTTATAACTAGCACACAACTTTCCTATAGGAAAGTTGTGTGCTAGTTGCTGGTTTTTTAAAATTTCGCCCAAAAACACCATCAAAAAAATGGCCCAGCTAAGCCATTTGAATACGCCACCTGTGTGGCGTATTCAAATTAAACTTCCTGATTATTTTATTTTCTGTTTATTCTTACAGAAAAAGCACATTTGTACGATATATCGTACAAATGTGCTTTTTGTTGAAAGTTTGTAAGCTATAAGTCCCGACGCAAGGTCGCCCGACTTAAACGTCGAAGCTATCTACTAGAAACTTAGAACTATCCCTACTTCTTCCCCACCTTTCTTCGGCGAACGATAAAGATATTTGAATACTTCTTTGGTCGGCGAGATTTCTGACCCTTTCCAGTTGGGCGACCAGTTCTTGTCTTTTGACGGCGACTTCCTCGTCCTGAACGGCCTTCTCCTCCTCCATGTGGGTGGTCTACTGGGTTCATAGCAGTTCCACGAACTGTCGGCCGAATACCGAGCCATCTGCTTCTGCCGGCCTTTCCAAGGTTTACCAAACGATTCTCATCATTAGAAACTTCACCAATAGTTGCCCAGCAATTTTCACTTACCTTTCGTACTTCAGTAGAAGGCATCTTAAGGTCTATAGTCCCTGCATCTTTAGCAATAACTTCAACAAAGCTTCCTGCTGAGCGTCCAAGCTTTGCTCCTCCTTTTGGTTTAACTTCAACATTGTATACAAAAGTACCAACAGTTATTTCTTTTAGTGGAAGCCTGTTACCTGGAGTTTGCGGAGCTTTATCTGAAATAAGAAGAGTGTCACCAACCTTAACTCCTTTAGGTAATAGAACATATCTCTTTTCACCGTCGTGATAAACAGCGAGACCTATAAATCCAGTACGGTTTGGATCATATTCAACGGTCTTTATAGTATAAGGAACATTTATTTTGTCATAAGAAAAATCAACATCTCTAAAAAGTCTCTTGTGTCCTCCACCCTTGTGGTTCATAGTGATTCGGCCATGGTGGTTCCTTCCCATAGGGCGCCTGAACCCCCAAGTAAGAGACTTCTCTGGTTTTTTAGTAGTTATGATAGATCGATAATCTATCGATGTCATATTACGTCTTGAAGCTGTTGTTGGTTTAAACTTTTTCATGTGATTTAGCGAAATAATGTCGCACCTACGTCAATTGAGGCGCGACGCCTTTATACTATCTCAATCTTCTCTCCTTTCTTCAAATATACATAAGCCTTCTTTCCGCCACCAGTCATTCCATACTTACCTCGAATATAAACTGATTTGTGAGGAATAGGGGCAACAGAAACTTTAACTGGTTTAACTTTATAAAAATGCTCCACTGCTTTTTTAATATCTTTTTTAGTAGCAGTACGAGATACCTCAAAAACATATGCTTCCTCTGCCATTGCTTTACCAGAAGCTTTCTCCGTAACTCTAGGACGAAGAAGCACATTGGATAAAGATGAATAAACTTCCACCTTTTTTGGTGAATCCACTTCTTCTTTCTTTTCTGTTTTCTTTTTAAGTAGGGCCATAATAATTACGCAGTAACCTTGGTCTTTTTAGCCTTAGCGGGTGCTTTTGCCTTGCTTTTTGTTTCTTTGGCTGGAGCCTTTGCTGGTTTTTCCTCTGTCCTCTCTCCTTCCTCCCTCTTTTTTGTATCAAACATTTTTAAAGATTCTACTGGATCCACAAAAACAACTGCTTTGTATTGTAGAAGGACCAGAGGGTTCATATTTCTAGCTTCTTGTGCTGAGACATTACCAAGATTTGACATACTTCGCAAAATGGAAACATCGTGACTTGGAAGGGCAATGTAGAGAGCGTTTTTCTTCTTTTTCTCAATAGAAGGAAAACCTTCAACTTTAGAAAGATTCTTTAGCACAGAAATGGCGTCTTTGGTCTTGCCGTCCTTCAAAGAAATTTTCTCAACAAAGAAAATCTCATTATCTTTAAACTTCTTAGAGAGAATTGTCAGAAGAGCCTTGGTCTTCATCTTTTTATTTATCTTCCGTGAAAAATTCTTATCATTTCTAGGACCATGAGCTACGCCCCCACCAACCCATATCGGAGAACGAGTAGAGCCATGACGAGCGCGTCCTGTACCCTTTTGTTTCCAAGGCTTCTTTCCTCCGCCGCGTACTTCACTACGATCTTTCGTATGTGCCACGGGCGTACGAGCATTGCTTGCCATAGAAACAACAACTTGGTGAACAAGATCAGCATTCCAAGGAAGACCGAAAACGCTCTCTGGTATATCGAGCTTTCCTGCCTCTTTCCCTGTTTCGTTGTAAATAGTTGCTTGCATATATTTATCCTCTTATTTCAACCAGTGTTCCCTTTCGTCCTGGCACAGCACCAGAAACCAAAATCTGATTGTCGGCTTGGCTAACCTGAACAATACGAAGATTCTTTACGGTAATCCTGTCTCCTCCCATTCTTCCTGCCATTCGCATTCCCTTGGGAACTCTAGTTCGAAGTCCTCCCCCAATGGAACCCGGCTCTCTTTCAGAGTGCTTCTGGCCGTGCGTTCTTGGGCCCCCCTTAAATCCATGTCGCTTCACAACACCTTGGAAACCCTTTCCTTTGGATGTGGCAGATACGCTTATTACATCACCGGGGGCAAAAATAGAAGCATCGAATATTGCACCGAGTTCAGGCAAAGTATCATCGGGAGATATTTTAAATTCTTTTACGTGAGCGAAAGAACCCTTGCCAGCAAAATGACCCTTTAGTGACTTAGAAAGATTCTTTTCTTTTTTATCACCATAGCCAACTTGCACAGCCTGATACCCATCTCGAGTAAAATCCTTGATTTGGACCACAACTATCGGGCCAGCAGAAAGAACGGTTACTGGTGTAACTACACCTTTCTCGTCAAAGACCTGTGTCATGCTATGCTTTTTTGCGAGTATAAACTTCATCTTGATACAAAAATCCTAAAATAAACGTCTGCTCATACTACTGTTTTTTTCTTCCTTGTCTACCCGCCATATTCCGAGAGACAAAGTTGCCCGCATGCGGGCAACTTTGTCTCTCTATTCAACAAGAAACACCTACATCAACTTCACATCAATATTGACTCCGGAAGGCAAGCTCAAATTGGTCAAAGACTCAATGAGCTTGGGAGTCGGATTCACGATATCAATGAGGCGCTTGTGAATTCTCATCTCAAACTGCTCTCGAGCATTTTTATAAACAAATGACGCGCGGTTTACTGTATATTTTTTTATCTCAGTAGGTAGAGGTATTGGGCCCAACACTTCCGCATCATAGCGAATTGCTGTATCCATAATCTGCTTAACAGAGACATCAAGAATCTTATACTCATAAGCTCTAACGCGAATACGCAAACGAGATGTCGCTCCTTCTTTCGGGGCGCGAGTCTTTTTCGCCTTGCCCTTCTTGGTTAGAGTTTCTTTTGTCATGTTAGTACAAGTATTGTCTGAATGAACTTCGAAAAAACTGGGAATCTTTACGCGGTAATTTTAGTTACAACTCCTGCGCCCACCGTCTTTCCTCCTTCGCGAATAGCGAAACGAGTCTGATCTTCAAGTGCAATAGGGGCAACAAGCTTTACTTTGAAAGTGACAGTATCTCCAGGCATAACCATTTCAACACCCTCGGCCAAAGTAACTTCTCCGGTAACATCAGTTGTTCTGATGTAAAACTGAGGCTTATAACCAGTGAAGAATGGAGTGTGGCGACCACCTTCTTCCTTCTTCAAGATATAAACTTCAGATTCAAATTCAGTATGAGGAGTAACTGAGCCTGGTTTTGCAAGCACTTGTCCACGAGTGATATCTTCTTTCTTAAGACCCCTAACAAGAATACCAGCATTGTCCCCAGCTATTCCAGAATCAAGAGACTTGTTAAACATTTCAATACCTGTGACAACGGTCTTCTGTGTATCTTTGAGACCAACTACTTCTACTTCTTCGCCAACCTTAACAGTGCCTCTCTCGATACGGCCAGTAACAACAGTTCCACGGCCTTCAATAGAGAAGATGTCTTCAACTGGCATGAGGAATGCTTTAGTAACATCTCGCTCTGGGACAGGAATATATGTATCTAGAGTATTTACAAGTTCAAGAATCTTTTGCGCCCATTCATCACTATTGTCCTTTGCTTCAAGACCCTTGAGGCCTGAACCGCGGATTATTGGAGTATTTACACCATCAAATCCTTGCTTTGTTAGAAGTTCACGAACTTCTTCTTCAACAAGGTCAATAAGTTCTGTATCGGGTACCATGTCGCACTTGTTCAAGAATATAATCATCTTTCTAACACCAACCTGCCATGCAAGAAGGGCGTGCTCACGAGTTTGTGGCATAACACCGTCAGTAGCAGCGACCACGAGGATGGCGCCATCCATTTGAGCAGCACCAGTGATCATGTTCTTGATGTAGTCAGCGTGACCAGGAGCATCAATGTGGGCGTAGTGTCTGTTTGGAGTTTCGTATTCGTTGTGAGATAGGGCAATAGTAATACCACGTGCCTTTTCTTCAGGGGCCTTGTCAATACCATCAACACCTACAAGTTTTGCACTATATCCCTCACCTTGTCGCGCAAGGACAGCAAGAATTGCCGCGGTAAGAGTTGTCTTGCCGTGGTCAACGTGTCCAATAGTACCAACGTTTACGTGAGGTTTACTTCGATCAAAAGTAGTCATAATTTTTTAAAAAACTTACTAAAAATTGATAATTTTAAAATTAAAAAACAGAATCGCCCGCCTGCTTGAGCAAGCAAAACGCGTAGGAGACATAATAGCAGAGGGTCTGAAATAGTCAATCTTTTCCTCGAAATAATTTCGGGGATTATAAGTGGATAAGATAATTAGATAAAACACTAATGCCCCGACCCGTTTTAACGGGTCGGGGCACATTCTGGAAGAATTCTTATGGGTCAGTAAACCCTGATCCTTCCCTCTTTCTTCAGCTTCTTCTTCTTGCGAGAAGCAAGTCTCGCCCTTTCCATGTCGCCGAGGGTTTTCTTCACCATCGCGACTGCTTCGACGGACACCACAGGAGGACTGTGCAAAATCGGCTTCAGGATACCATATCCCTTCTGTTTGGGTTGGGGTTGGCCACCGTTCTGCTTGGACTCGGCCCTAGCAGGTTGGGCGGTACTTCCACCTACGGGAATACGCGGTTCAGGACACCTGAACTGGCCAGAATTCTGATCCAGAACAGTGAAGTCGAGTCCGGCAGATCCCCGAAAGTTCATAATTACCTCGAAGAAAAAGGATTGATGGGTACTACGGCGGGTACAGCTCTTATCTGACTAAAACATATTAAAAAGAAAAAAGCAAATCATGACAGTTGGTAAATACCAAAAAACACAGACCCCACACCGAAACTGGTGTGGGGTCAAAGACTCGTCAAACACCTAGGGTAGGCTACCGATAGTGGAAAGACACCGTCTTTTTCTTTAAATCGTATTCTCCACTCAACTTGCCCGCAAGGTTCTTTGGAAAGAAGCAGAATCCAACCAAATGAAAAAGGCCTCCTTCAGTCTCGCAATTCTCGACAAGCGTGATCAGGATATCCATATCGGAACGCTCACCAGACTCATTCTCAAACACAAATCGAACAGCTGGAGACTTTCTGGTCTGGAGATGACCGGTAGGTAAAGAAAAAAGAGACTGAGCGATTGGTTCCCAACTATCTGGACCATCAACAATCTTCAAAACATTGCCTCGAGAATTGATGGTACTGGAAGAATCTGACATACACCCTCCGATTTAGCTTAGAGTAACTATCGACACTCGGAACTACATCTTGGCTCATTTAAATTCATATTGATTAAAAAAGCAAGCTTCCAATCAAAAAACCCTCAATTGAGGGTTTTTTGATTATCGTTATTCCTACACTACTCGTCAACCTCGCAGGTTGACGAGTACACGATTAGCGAAGATACCCGAGAGATTACAAATCTAGCAATTTGCCAGCCTTACGCTCAGCTTCAGGTCCTTCTTGTTGATTGGCGAGGGCTTTCGCAATAGGAAGATACTTTTCCCAGAGCTGTCTCGAAAGTTTCGGATCAGTAACAGATAAAGCATCAACAGTAGCTTCATAATCACCTCCCGCTTCCGTCCATTCGTATAATTGCACGTCTACTCCGTCAATTGTACCGGAAATCATTGGCACATCTTTATTAGCGGGATGGTACCCTATCTTCAAGTCACATTTCTTCAATAATTCAATATCAACACCCTCCAAACTAATTTCTCTATTATTAGATAGTCTTTTTTCATAGCTACCCATAGAATCAAGTGCCTCATTTCGCTTCTTCTCTCGTTGGTTCATACTTTTCAGGTGATGTCATGATTTTACTGTTATATTAATTAACTTTAATACTACCACTTTACACAAGCAAAAGCCCACACGATAACCTGTGGGGTTACGTTACTCGTCAACCTGCGAGGTTGACGAGTGCTTCAAACATCCTCTATTGACGACTTTGTGCTTACCTTGGAAAATAGCTTAATTGTAAGTATGGTCGCCCCTTCTTTGGATTTCCAAGATAGTGGTGGTGGATTCTGTAATTTCAAAAGTAATCCTGTAACTACCCACTCTTACTCGATACGTTTGTTCTTGACCTTTAAGTTTTTTCAAATCGAGTCCACTCAATCTGCCCTTCTGTATGAAGATAAGAACGTGAAGAAGTTTTTCTCTGTCTTTTTTGCTTATTTTTGCAAGAAACCTATCTACTTTTAGCATGTAAGCGTTTGAGTGCTGAGATTACATCACCAATCGGCACGCCGTCCTTTTTTATTTTCCTAAAATCAGCAATTGTTTCCCAAACTCCTTCATCACCCCACATGTCGGCGGGTGAAATTTTAAAGATCGGTTTTGACCTTCTAACCACAAGAAAAGATCTCCCCTTTTTTACTTCAGAGATATATTCTTCCATATTTTCGCGAAGCTCTTTTAAACCTAGAATTGGAGTTTTCATAGTGATTGATATTGTAATAATAATTCTACACCAAGTTTATCTTAAGATAAACTTGGTGTCAAGAGAGTTTACACAAACGAAAACCCGCACGATAACCTGTGTGGGTCTTCGTGCGGGGTCAACCTTCTTCGACAATGCGAAAGCCTGGAGGAGCACAGTCACGAATGAAACTCTCGAGCATCTGTTCGTGAAGCCCGAGAATCCGCTGATACTGCTCCACAGCCATACGCTCCGTGATCTCAATGAGCTTGGACATCTTGCCGTCACGTTTCATTTCTACCACCTTGACCATCTGCCCATCGTACCTTCGACGCGCCTCCTCCTCGCCAGACCGGAATGTAGCTTCGAGAGAAGCCAAGTTCATGAGGAAATCATCGTTGTTCTCAGCGCGGAGCTGTGCCCGTAGTTGTTCCAATCCGGTATTAAGAGCTAAACGAAGCGCCTCAAGTCTGTCTTCGCTGCTACCTTGGTCGCCCATCCTTGTATCTCCTCGGTAAAGGTTTGGTTAAGTAGTTTTCCATCCCAATTTATATACTTGTTCAACAAAAAAGCAAGCATTGTGATTAAAAAACAATAACAATAAATACTAACACCAAATTACCTAACTCTGACGGTCGTCTGAGTTAGGTAATTCAAGATTCATTAAAATTCCGAGCAGGTTTTTCCGGACGGTCTTTCAGGATTTTAACCTTTCATTTAAAACCGCCTATTCTTATCTTATTTTCTAGATTCAATTATCGTAGTCGCTACATTTGGAGGAACGATAGCGTAATGATCAAATTCCATTGTTGAAGAGCCACGACCTTCTGTCATAGATCGCAACGATGTTACATATCCAAACATTTCAGATAAAGGTACTTTGGCGCGAATAACCTTGAGCTCTCCCCTATCTTCCATTCCTTCTACCTGCCCACGCTTACCTGAAAGATTTCCTGTCACATCACCCATGAATTTTTCAGGTACAACAACTTCCACACTCATAATCGGTTCGAGTATAACTGGTTTAGCTTTTCTAGCAGCTTCTTGAAAAGCCTGAGAAGCTGCAATCTTGTAAGCAATTTCAGATGAGTCAACATCGTGATAACTTCCGAAAAGAAGCTCACAAGATATATCTGTCATTTTAAATCCAGCAACAACCCCTCTGTCCATAGATTCTCTGACTCCCTTTTCAACAGCAGGAATAAACTCTTGTGGAATAACACCACCTTTAATAGAATCTATGAATTCAAACCCTGGCTCTCTGTGTGCATTCTTGGGAACTTTTGCTTCAGGATCATACTGCGGAAGTGGCATAATTTTAATCCTAACGTGACCGTATTGCCCTTTTCCTCCAGTCTGCTTAATGTATTTATTCTCCACCTCAGCTTCTGCGGTAATAGTTTCCTTGTATGCAACTTGTGGCTTACCAACATTTGCTTCAACAGAAAACTCTCTTTTCATTCGATCAACAATAATTTCTAAGTGAAGTTCTCCCATTCCCATGATGACAGTTTCTCCAGTATCTTGATCTGATTTTATTTTAAATGTTGGGTCCTCATCAGAAAGTCGCTTGAGTGCCATACCCATTTTTTCTTGGTCAGCTTTGGTCTTTGGCTCAATGCGCAAACTGATAACGGGTTCTGGAAATTTGATTTGGTCTAACACGATTGGATTGTTCTCATCACAAAATGTATGAGAAGTCTTTGCATTCTTCAATCCCACTGCAGCGGCAATTTCTCCAGCAAAAACCTTTTTCACTTCTTCTCTTTGATCTGCTTGAAGACGCACAATACGGCTGAGGCGCTCTTTTTCTCCTGTCACTGAATTGTATATATAGCTCCCTGACTCAACGGTCCCCGAATAAACACGGAAGAATGTGAGTTGGCCAACAAATGGGTCCGCCTGAAGCTTGAAGGCAAGAGCTGAAAATGGCTCTTCGTCAGATGCAGAGCGAGAAACCTCTTCTCCTGTCTGCGGATTTATTCCTACAACTGGTGGGATATCAAGTGGAGATGGTAGCAAGTCTACAACGGCATTAAGAACGAGTTGAACTCCTTTATTCTTCAGAGCCGATCCTGCATATACCGGGAAAATTTCATTTGCAATAACCGCCTTGCGAAGAGTCTTTTTTAAATCTTCAAATGATGCTTCTTTGCCTTCAAGGTATGCATCCATAAGAGCATCATCGTGCTCTACAATCTTTTCAATTAGGTCAGCACGATATTTTTCTGCATCAGCTCTCAAATTTTCTGGGATATCTTTTTCTATAACCTGGCTACCCATGTCACCCTCAAAGTAGTAGGCCTTCATTGTCAAAAGATCAACAACCCCCTCATGTTGATCTTCTTCACCAATAGGAATCTGCATACGAACAGCCTTTTTTGAAAGTCTGTCGAGAATAGATTTATATGAGCGTTCAAAAGATGCCCCCGTTCTGTCTAATTTGTTTATGAAACAAATGCGTGGCACCATAGCGTCTTCTGCATAGCGCCAGTTGGTCTCGGATTGTGGTTCTACACCTGCCACCCCGTCGAACACTACTACAGCTCCGTCAAGAACTCGTAGAGACCTCTTTACTTCAACGGTAAAATCAATGTGTCCGGGAGTATCAATAACATTAAAACGAAACTTATTGTCTTTTTTCTGTCGATCTTCATCAGAAAAATATGTTGGACTCCAAAAACAAGTAACAGCGGCCGCGGTAATAGTGATACCCCTTTCTCTTTCTTGTTCCATCCAGTCAGTAGTTGTCTCACCCTCATGAACTTCACCGATCTTGTGCTGTGAACCAGTGTAATAAAGCACACGCTCTGAGGTCGTGGTCTTGCCAGCGTCAATGTGAGCAATAATTCCAAAATTTCTAACTCTTTCTAGTGGATAGTCTCGTTCCATGATTGATTTTTAATGAATTAAATGAATATACAAAAACTTTTTGCCCAATATACAAACCCTCTATAATTCACCGCAAATTACCAAGCGAGGTGAGCGTACCCATGCGGGCATGCTCCATTTTGCAACTAGTAAATTTTCGTCTAAAACGGCTCAGTTTACCAGGCAAAATGGGCAAATGCCTTATTGGCTTCCGCCATCTTGTGAGTATTTTCTCTTTTCTTTACGGCCTCACCTTCATTTTTCGAAGCTAGGACTATCTCTTCGGCAAGGCGAGAAGCCATTGGCTTTCCTTTTTTAGAACGAGCAGCATCAATAATCCACTTCATAGACAATGCCAAGCGTCGCTCTGGTCTAACTTCACGAGGAATTTGATAGTTAGCTCCTCCTACTCGGCGAGAACGCACTTCCATGGTTGGACCTGTATTTTTTAAAGCAGTTTCAAAAGTTTCTAGCAAATTATCTTCTCCAACGTCTTTTTTTATTAAATCAAAAGCACCATAGACAATATCTCTCGCAGTATTTTTCTTACCTGAAAGCATCATGTAATTTATAAATTTACCAATCTTAACCGAATCATAAACTGAATCAGCGGTGGCAATATTTCTATTTTTTACTTTTCTTCGCATTTTATATTAGCTCTTCTTAGGTTTTTTCATTCCATACTGACTGCGACCCTTTCTTCTTGTTTCAACTCCAGTAGCATCAAGAACTCCACGAACAACAGAGTATCTTAGTCCTACGTCCTTAACACGACCTCCTTTTAGTAAAACAACTGAGTGCTCTTGAAGATTGTGACCAATACCAGGAATATAAGCTGTAACTTCAAGACCATTTGAAAGACGGACACGAGCAATCTTTCTAATAGCAGAGTTAGGTTTCTTTGGAGTCTTGGTAGTTACCTTGGTACAAACCCCTCGCTTAAATGGAGAATTAAATGGAGATGGTCGGTTTTTAATAGCATTAAAACCACGAGTAAGGGCCACCGACTTTGATTTTCGGGGAATCGTTCTCCTTTTTCTTTTAATTAACTGGTTTATTGTTGCCATAATCTCTCAAAAACAAGTAGCAAACACTTTAATATGAATTGTTTATTTTTGCAATAGGCACAAGCCTAATTTGGGAAAACTTAATTTTTAAGACAACCCAGTAATAAGTGTGAAAAGTATTCCAATTATCGGCATAATAAACTTCCACAGAAAAAATATAAAGACGAACACCAATACAAGACTGTTCCTTTCCAGAAATGCCCTGACATTACTCATCCTATACGGCAAAATAGAGAAAAGAACCTTGGATCCATCAAGAGGAGGAATCGGCACCATATTAAATACAGCGAGTAACAGATTGAGAAAAACAATAATTGCTGAAATACTCAAGAAAGACGGAGTAAGTCCCGCTTGACCAAAACGAATGAGAAGTCCGAAAACTAAAGCGACAAGGATATTTGAGAGGGGGCCAGCCAGGGCCACTATCGCCTCTCCCCATCTTTGGTTCTTTAAATTATACGGATTATACGGAACCGGTTTTGCCCAGCCGATAATAAATCCACCAATTTGATAAGTCATAAGAGGAACAAGAAAAGAGCCAATAAAATCTAAGTGTTTTATGGGGTTTAGTGTTAAACGACCTTGATATTCTGCCGTTGGGTCTCCCAAAAGTCTTGCTGCGTATCCATGAGACACCTCATGAATTACAACAGACATAATAAGGACAGCTAACTGAAAGATTAAATCCATAGAAGTGGATTATACCAAAACTTGTATTTTTTTGTTGTTTATTGTAAGTTGTAGGTCTTATGGCAAAGGTTTGTGCAATAACAAAAAAGAGTTCTCTTATGGGTGCTGGATACAGCAACCGAACTCGTGCTACCCAATTTAACCCGACAGGAAAAGTCAGGAAATATGCCAATCTCCAGAAAAAAAGAATTTACATACCTGAATTGAAGAAAACTATAGTACTCACTCTATCGGCTCGTGGGATCAAGACAATAAATAAGAACGGCGCATACCAGACACTAAAAAAGGCAGGGGTTTTATAGACTAAACTCAATACCCCACAATACATAGAGCTATTTGTGTATTTAAATGAAGAGCCAAGGGTGGCTTAATAGAGCCATTTCAATACGCCACCATCGTGGCGTATTGAAATTTTAGACTGGAAAATACTAATTTTGACAAAAGGGTTTCAAAAAGGGACAATTCAAAAGGAAACGAACAAATTCCCTTTGGAGACACCAATGACAACACGCGAGACTCTGTCGAATCCGAGCGTGGAACCCAGAATACTGAAGTTACCTTCCCATCGACACCTCTGCCCATCGTGTATGCTAACGGTATCAATCCTCAACAGTGAGGAGTATCGAAAAAAACTGCCATTAACGATGCGATGCTGTAAGGAAGCGCCCAATTTCTACAACCTACTCCTCTCGGTGGCTGGGATTGATAGCTTCCGATTTGAGGGCGGACATGTTTTCGTGACGCTCCTGGCGGAGGCAGATGAAGAAATGGTGCTCAAAGAAATAAAGAGAATCATAGACCACCACCCAATTCTTTAAACGGTGGTGGTCTATTTTTTTTCTGTAACAACGCCACCATCAGAAAACATGGTGATTGTTCCTGAGTCGGCAGTGCTAAATATTTTTATATCCATCTTTGTAATGCGATCCAAAACATCTTTGTGTGGGTGGCCATAGGAATTATTTTTTCCAGCAGAAATAATTGCAAACGAAGGCCTCAGTGCGGAAAGAAATATTTCTGATGTTGAAGTTTTAGAACCATGATGTCCGACCTTCAAGACATCGCAATGTAAGCTTTCTCCATAAATCCTGACAAGAGATTCCTCCATTTTCGCAGGAGAATCTCCCGTTAACATAAAACAAGTTTCTCCGTAAACAAAGCGCGCGATAATAGATGCATCATTTGTTTCAAGGCCCGAAACATCTCTATCAGGAAAGAGAATCTCTAAATATGATCCATCCGAAAGATCAATAATTGTGCCACTTCTAGCAAGAATTGTTTTTATATCTTTCTCGCCAAGTTTTCTATCTATCTCATCATCAATAGAATTCTCTGATTCAACTCCCGGTTCAACAAATAGCCCCACCTTATATCTATTTAGAATGTGCGGAAAACCACCTATGTGATCCCTATCTGGATGGGTTGCAATCAAAACATCAACAAATCTATCAAAGAAAAAAGTTTCCCTTGAAATCTCCCTTAAAACAGACTTATTTGGGCCAGCATCAATCAAAATCTGATTACCTGTTCTGCCTGTAATTAAAATACTGTCACCTTGCCCAACATCTAAAAAAGATACGGATACAAAATCTCTGGGGCGTTCGTAGGAAACTGCCAACCAAATAAGCAGGTTTAAGACAAAGAGAATTAGAACTAGAAACGGGGCGAAATTTCTACGAGTATATTTCATTCTTTTTATTATATCTCCCCTAAAATGCTAATATAAAGGGATACCTATCAATAAAACCAACACTACCATGAACCAATTCACAGAAAGAAAGTTCAATATTACAAAACTTATAGGCATTTCAGAAAAAAACGTTGAGGAACATCTGAAGCTATATTCAGGATATGTGAAAAATGCCAACACTGTCCTTGAGAAGATAGCCGAATATAGGAAGGATTCAGAAAGTCATGCTTATGCACTGGGAGAATTACAGCGACGCTTCGCTTTTGAATTTGATGGAATGAGAAATCATGAATACTATTTCTCATCTTTAGAGGGTGGACCGAGTGCGCTTGCCACAGATAGCTCGCTGTACAAAAAAATAGAAAGTGAGTGGGATTCTTTTGATGCTTTTCTTGAAATGTTCAAGGCGATAGCTCTCACTCGTGGGGTGGGGTGGGCATGGCTTTATTATGACAAGACAACAGATAGACTTCTCACCCAATGGACAGATGAACAGCACCTAGGGCATTTAATAGGATGTGCGCCGATATTGGGAATTGATGTTTGGGAACACGCATACGTCGCTGACTATCAACCAAGTGGCAAAAAACAGTATGTCGAGGATTATATTGCAAATATAAACTGGCAAGTAATAGAGGAAAATTATTTGAAAGCATCATAATAACACCACCTCTAGATGCCGAGTACTCGAGGTATAAGAGGATTATATTGCAAATATAAACTGGCAAGTAATAGAGGAAAATTATTTGAAAGCATCATAATAACACCACCTCTAGATGCCGAGTACTCGAGGTATAAGAGGATTATATTGCAAATATAAACTGGCAAGTAATAGAGGAAAATTATTTGAAAGCATCATAATAACACCACCTCTAGATGCCGAGTACTCGAGGTATAAGAGGATTATATTGCAAATATAAACTGGCAAGTAATAGAGGAAAATTATTTGAAAGCATCATAATAACACCACCTCTAGATGCCGAGTACTCGAGGTATAAGAGGATTATATTGCAAATATAAACTGGCAGGTAATAGAGGAAAACTACAAAGGGGCGCTTAAAAAAACAGACCTGCTTTCTTACTTCAAAAGCGCGCTAAAACTGGCGCGCTTTTGGTATGCGAAAAATATAATCCAACACAAATAAAGAAACACAGGTACTAAAAATGAAACCGCTCCTATTGAAATAGCGCTCAGAGGGAGACTTGCAAAAAATGAAGACAGGGAAACGACATAAGTGAGAAGTGCGTAAGAAATAACTCCTGGAATCAGGGCTATGCCAGAAGAAAAGACACCAATAAGCCCTGTAAAAAAACCAACAAACATAATACTTGGAATAAATGGCAAGACTAATAGATTGACGATAAACCCAGATATTGAGACCGTGCCACTGGCATAAACTAAAAGTGGAAGGACGAAAATCTGCGTGGCCAAAGTTGCAGAAGCAATATCACGCAAGCCAAATCTTTCGGTAATAAATCCAAGCCTTTTCTCAAGCAATGGCGCTATCCATATAATGGCAATCGTTGCCAGAAAAGAAAGCTGAAAACCGAGATCGAAACTCAAAACATATGGATTCCAGGCAATCATTACAAACCCTGCTATAAGAAGAGAACGGGATATTGCATATGTTCTGTGTGTGAATCGTGCTATGAGGACCAAAATCGCCATTACAGAGGCGCGAACAACTGACGGCCCTCCACCAACCATAATGGCAAAAAGAACGATACCTAGGGTGCCGATAACCAAAGCTTTTCTTCTGGACAAAAAAGACATTAATCTCATCACAGCTTCAGCGACAATCGTAATGTTATATCCAGATAGAACAATAATATGGATTATGCCGACAATCCTAAATGCATCAAGTAGTTCCTTGTCTAGTGACTCTTCGCTCCCCAAAAGAATGCCTGAAAGAAGCGCTGACTCTGGGTCAGGAATAGCTCTCTCAATTGCAGAAATAAAAGAGCGCTTAATAGAGAACAAATTTTTCCTTATACTAAAACCCCCTTCCCCTATCTTTTCTGCATTGGCAAAAGAAGCTACAAAAGATATTCCTTCTTTTCTAAGATATCTCTCATAATCAAACATTCTGCCACCAATAGTTTCAAATGGCTCTGGCCTACTTAATGTTCCTCGAACGACGAGCTTATCTCCGTATGAAAAATTGGGGAACAAATCGGCCCTCACCAATACGGTTTCTCCAGAATTAGTTTTGACTATATATTCCCTATAAGACGCCCTTTCTCTGGGCTCTTTTGAAACAACCCCGACAAAAGAAAACTTTTCTCCAATAGCTTTTATAAAAATTGGACTCGGTGGTACATCAGAAACTACGAAACGCACAACTCCAAGTCCGGCGAGGATGCAGAAAAAAGACAATAACAAAAGCCATGAGCGAAAATTTTTATCATTAATGACCCTCCATCCATATAAAGCAATAATTAGCCCTATAAAAACAAAAAATACCGCCCCAGATATGGAAACGATATTAAATGAAGCAAGGAAAATACCCAAAGAAAATCCAATGATGGTGAAAAACAACCAAAATCTTTTTAGTGGGCTTTCTTCCATAGATTTATAAGATCCTTTTCATCTTCAAGAGAAAAAGATTTTTTAAACTTAGCCCCCGAAACACCTTTCACTCTTTTTTCACACTCTGCCCATGTCTTGTGAGTTTTTATTACTCTGCTGACCATACTAACGTAGGAATATGCCTTTGATGAGCTTTTATGTTTTAGTCGATCAGTAGGTCGCGCCGTGAGGCGTAACTGGCTTTTATCCTTTGGAGAAGGCGCTGGGATTTTTAGACTGACTGAATAGTTATCAATTGGCCCGATATAAAGCTTGGGCTTTTTATTGTCGGCAAAAATAGTGGCTATCTCATCACACCTTTCATTTGCAGGAACTCCCGAGTGCCCCTTTATTAATCGCCATTCGACATTCACTTTCGGCAAAACCTTGCCAAGCTTCTCCCACAAATCTTTGTTGAGCACATCTTTTTTATCTTTTGTTTTCCAGCCATTTTTTTGCCAATTATGAATCCATTCTTTAGCACCTTTAAGGACATAGGAGGAATCGGTGTGAATCACAGTTTTGAGTTTTGAGTTTTGAGTTTTGAGTTTGGATACAAAAGACAAAGATTCAATCACAGCGGAAAGTTCCATTCTATTGTTGGTGGTTTTTGATTCTCTACCACCTAATTCTTGAATGTTGTTTTCCAATTTTCCCTTAACTGTCTTTTGAAAATTAACAATCGCCCCCCATCCACCCGGTCCCGGATTGCCCCTTGAAGCTCCGTCAGTAAATATAGTTATATTTTGCATTAAAAGATTTTAACATACACAAAACCGCCCGAGGCACAAAGCCACGGGCGGGCAAAAAGGTTCAAGTTCCCAAAGACCGGAGTCTAGAGAAACTTATTTTTGAGGACCAACTAGGAAAGTTATGTGCTAGTGGTCCCATATTAACTACTACCCCCCTCCAACAAACAAACCTATAGGTTTGTTTGTTGGAGGCCTTGTATTAACTATCCCCTCTATTTTTGCTACCATCCCCCATACACGCATTTCTCACGACCGTGAGAAATGCGTGTATGGGGGTGTTTAAAATTTGAATCATAGATACACAAAACCGCCCGAGGCACGAAGCCCCGGGCGGGGTACAACCTACTACACAAACATACTACCCTGAGAGGCAAGAGCCTTGAATTCTCCTGGCAATACCTCAAAGGAGTCGCGGAGATTCTTCATACCTCTGTCTCGTATCTCCCGGATTCTCTCCCTAGTAATGCCTAATTTCCTGCCGATCTCCTCCAGGGTCATCGGCCGAGCTTCAAAGCCGAAATACAACTCCACGACATTGCGATCCATTGGCGAGATTCTGCCAAGCCACTCTTCCAGAATCGGACCATGAATCTTATCGTCCCAAACTGGAACAAGGTTGGTCGCCCATTCTTGCCGAGAGCTGAGGAGGGCGATGGCATCAATGAGATCTCTCTCTGATCTGGGAATGTCCTCAACTGGAATATCCGCCAGAGAATCGAGATACTCACCCCACAGAGATCCGTGGTAAACACCAGCATCGGGGAGACGGTAACCAAGAATACCTGCCATGAGGGCTTCGACTGGACTTCTTGGCGTGTACCTCCAGACCATACGCCAAGAAAGCCTTTCCATCCCCTCACAAGCCAAGAGTATCCTCTCCTCCCTCAAGACAGAGCAAATCGCCATCTCAAGAAAACAGAGAAACTCATCCCTAAGTCTCGACGGAATCAGCCTAATTTCCGACAACTTCTTGATAAGATTCTGGTATGTCCTACCGTTTCCTGAATACTTCGGTCGATCTGGAAAAGCTCTGGCTCCACCAAGTTCGCGAGCCACCACACTGTTAACGGTAGCTTCACTGACCCCTAGAAACTCGGCAATGGTTAGCCTTTTGACTCCCAAGGAAAACAGGGCCTCGAGAACAAGTTTATGTTTCCCAGTTATAAGCCTCTTAACCACGAGAACACTCCTTGTGTTAAATGAACTACAATATGAATCTGCTATCTATAAAGCACGTGAGAATGGATATGTCAATCTTTAAGCTCCTAGGTTCAACAAGTAAGTGCACCACTAGCACATAACTCTCCTATAGGAAAGTTATGTGCTAGTTGACCTATGTTAACTCTCTACCATACATATATACCACCCATACACACATTCCTCGCGGTCGTGAGAAATGTGTGTATGGGTATTTTAACGCACGCTCCAGCCAGAGCTAGAGCTAGGGGGTTATATCAAAAATAATCTCACCCGCACTCGCGCGTGGGATTCACTATTTCTTTTTATTTAAACAATGTCAACAATCCTCAAACGAAGCTCTGGAAAAGACCTGAACATTGATTTTTCTAAAGTTGCCACCACGTTTACAAACTTGCCACTTTCTGGAACGACTCTGTATTTTTCTGCATTTGTAAAAAAAGATATTGCTTTCATTGGTTTGCCCCTCCTCTCAAAAGAAACCTCCAAATGATTCTTATCTTTACCAAACTGTTTTGCCTCTAAAACTTTCGCACCTGACACTAGAAATATAGGTTTTGGATTGCCAACACCAAATGGAGCTAGGCGCTCAATATGCCGATACATATCCCAATCTATTTCATCCATAGATATTTCACCATCTATAAAAACTGATTCGTCGCCGTCTGTCTTTGGTAAGGTTTCAAAAACTTTATTCAAAGATTCTTCAAGTGTATGTATCTGCTCGTGAGAAACCTCAAAACCTCCAGCCATCTTATGTCCACCAAATTGAACGAAGCTGTCTTTGGCTTTCTCCATAAGAGAAATCATATCTGTCACGCCTTCAGAACGGCACGAACCCTTGAGAAGTGAATCTCCATTTCTCCCCCAGAGAAATATTGGCCTAGGAAAATCATCTAAGACACTATTAGCGGCGAGACCTAGAAGCGACGGACGCCACTTCGGGTTACCAAGGACCAAAACAGACGGCAATGGTCCCGCTAATTCTCTCTCACGAATATGTTTTTTAATTTCCTTGACCAAAGATGCCACAACTCCTTTTCTTTCATCATTTATTTTATTTAAATGCTCACTAGCGATGCCAGCTTCTTCTATGTCGTTCGTTTTTAAAAGACGAAAAGCGTCGTCGGGATGGCCCATACGAGAAGCGGCATTTATTCTAGGCGACAAAGAAAAGCCAATATCATCTTCTGATATGTATCTTTGGTCAATTCTTAATTTTTTCCATATTTGCTGAAGACCTGGGCGTGGTGATTTACGCAAAACCCTAAGTCCATAGTGAGCTAGGGCGCGGTTCTCACCGACTAATGGCACCATGTCAGAGAGGGTGGCCATACCGACAAGATCTAGGAGCCACTTTTCTTTTCCTTCACCCAAACCAAAGCGATTCTTTTGCAAAATTGCCTGCACAAGCTTAAAGGCTACTCCAGAACCACAGAGTATCTTCTCTGGGTAAGTACAGTCTATTTGTTTTGGATTCACAATGGCAAAAGCTTTAGGCAAAATTTCTCCCGGTTCATGGTGATCTGTGATAATTACATCAATACCTAGATCTTGGGCGCGAGCGACTTCTCCACTGTCAGAGATTCCACAATCAATTGTAATTATTAGCTCTATTCCCTTCTCTTTAAATGTTTCTACAGCCTCAAGATGAAGGCCATATCCTTCATTGTGCCTATGTGGGATATAGTTTTCAAAGTTACTAAAACCAATACGTTCAAAAAAATCTGCGAGCATTACTCCCCCAGGAATACCATCTGCATCATAGTCGCTATATATGAGGACTTTTTGATTATTTTCTATTGCACTAAGTATCCTAGTAACTGCCTTCTCCATTCCCTTGAGCAAAAATGGGTCATGTAAGTCTAAATCGTAGTCAGGATTTAGGAATTTTTCTGCTGAAGACATATCCTCAAGACCACGATGATATAAAAGTTTCCTTAAAAGCGGGTGATAGGAAAGAAGCGCCTCATCAAACTCTTTCGGAACATTCGGTCGGACTTTGTATTCTTTTCTCGACATAAAAAGCATTGTATCATGAGACCTATGAATACTGACCAATGCATCTTTTGCAAAATAATTAAAAAAGAAATACCAGCAGAAATAGTTTATGACGATTCTGAAGCTGTTGGCTTTTTAGACATTAACCCAGTAAATGAGGGGCACCTTCTTTTGATACCCAAGGAGCACCACGAAAGTATGTCTGCTACCCCTGACGACCTTGTGGGTAAACTTTTCACGACAGCCAAACATATTATGCCTAAGCTTAAAGAAGCAACGAAAGCGGACTTTATAGCAGTGACTGTCGTTGGCACTGATGTTCCCCATTTCCACATTCATCTTGTCCCACGAAAAAAAGATGACGGCTTGGCCGGATTTTGGCCAACAAAGAAATATGAAAGTGATGAGGAACTAAAACTAATAGGAGAAAAAATTAGAAACAGCCTTGAGGAATAGCGACAAAGGTGTATACTCGCAGAAGAATCTGAACCCAACCCTAAGGCGAAAGGAAATGTATGAGAGAAGACCTGTATGAAATGCTCTTTGCTGTCTTTGGCATTGCATTGGGGGCAATCCTCAAGTGGTCGCCAATCCAAGCGGAAAAAATTGGAATTCTTCTCATAATTCTAGGATCGGGAGCCCTTCTTGTTATTCTGGGACAATTCGCCACAAAGCGACTTGGGGCGCTCATCCGCCGTCCGCCCTCACGAACACCGTGAGGGCTTTAGTATTTATATAAATAAATTAATTTAAAGCATCTATACCAGGTAAGGTCTCATTGGCAAGAAATTCAAGCATCGCACCACCTCCAGTAGAGACAAAGGAAAATTTATTTTCCAGACCAAGCTCCGCTATGGAGGCAATAGTATCTCCACCACCAACGATTGAGGTGGCGTCAGAATCCGCAAGTATTTTCGCCAGAGAAAGTGTGCTCTCTTTAAACCCTCTCTCATAATTTCCAAGTGGGCCATTCCACAAAACAAATTGCGCCTTAGCAATTTGATCCCTAACAAGCTCCATTGATTGAGGCCCAACATCAGAAATAACATCACCCAGAGCAATATCTTCAATCTTTTTTATTTCTCTTCTCCCATTATTTTCAACCACCACATCAACTGGAAGAATGAGCTTTTCGTTAAGAAACTCATTAAAATTTAAATCTTTTTCTGAAAGCAGTGAATTTCCAGTATTCAAACCTTGCGCTCTAAAGAAATCATTAGCTAAAGCACCGCCAATAAAAACACTATCAGCCAATTTAAAAAATTTTCTAACTAACGGCAACTTAGTGTCAAATTTTGCTCCACCTAAAACAAAAAAGAATGGGTGGTCTGAGTTAAAAGCATAAGACAATTCTCTTATTTCCCCCTCTAATGACATTCCAGCATATGAAGGCAAGATCTTTGGAATACCTACAACTGAGGCGTGCTCTCTGTGAGACACAGAAAAAGCCTCGTTCACATAACAGTCAGCGAAACTTGCTATATGTTTGGAAAATGCCTCATCATTAGAAATTTCTTCTGGATACTTTCTCAAATTTTCTAAAAGAAAAACATCTGAAGATGAGAAATCTGGGACCGCTGGGAAATAGTCATCAATAAAATCTATTTTGTATTTTGTTTTGAGATACTTAAATACAGGGCGAAGGGTCTTATCACCGCCTTCAATATGGCTCGCCAGGATTATCTTGGCCCCAGAAGCACGCAGAAAATCTATTGTTTCTAGTGCTTTTTTAATACGAAAATCGTCGCTCACAACACCGTCTACAATAGGTACATTAAAATCTGCCCGTACAAAAACAGTCTTGCCAGCAAAATCTTTATGATCTTTTAATGATTTCATACATTACAAACTATCCACTATCTTCAAAATTGGATTAAATGTTTCTGGAGACAGACTTGCTCCGCCAACAAGAAATCCTTTCACCTCTCCATTCTTAATCAAATCTTCCGCATTGCCTTCTTTTACCGAACCACCATAAATAATTCTGACATTTAAAGCAGTTTCTCTCCCGCACAATTCTCCAAGAATTTTTTGAATGTATAAAACTGTTTCATGAAGTTTTCTAGAACTCATTGCGTCCTCGGCGTTTTTACCGATAGCCCATATTGGTTCATAGGCAATGATGATATTTGAAAAATGATTTCGTGATACTCCCGAGAAAGCAGACTTGATTTGATTTGAAAGAAAAGAAAGATACGCCCCCGCAGTGTCGTGCTCACTTTCACCAATGCAAATTACTGGGGTCATTCCTTCTTTTAGAACAGCTTTTATTTTTTTGTTTACCTGACTATCGGTCTCGCCCAATGCCCTTCTTTCTGAGTGCCCAACAATTACGTACTTAACGCCAAGATCCTTTAATTGCGAGGCGCTAATCTCTCCAGTGTATGCGCCTTGTTCTGCCCAAAACACATCCTGTGCACCTAATGCGAGCTTCTTGCTTTTTGTTTGGCACAAAGAGGTATAAACAAAAGGTGGGGCCACGACCACCTCGGTCTTCTTCATTTTTGATGCGAGTTTGGATATTCCTAAAAATAATTTATTCGCTTCTTTTGAGGTATCTGGATTTAGTTTCCAGTTTCCGATAACGATTTTTTTTAGCATGTTCCCTGAAAAATTTTTATCTATTAAAAAAGTTGTTTAAGATTTTCTTTATATACGTTCGACCCCACTGTGTTTTCATATAAATCTCACGCTCATAAGCATCTTTTGAGTCTATATAGGCTTCGTAATAGATTAACACAAAAGGAGAACGTTTTTTAGTTGAAGCAACTTTTTTCGCATTATGCAGTTTTAGCCTAGCTTTCAGGTCTTTTGTACAACCAATATACAAATCATTATCTTTCTTGCTTTGGAGCACGTAAACGTACTGCACAATGGGTAGATAAAAACTTTAGAGGGTAAATTACATCATGTGCTATTTTGACTCTCTCCACCTTTTGATTTTCCATTTTCCACCAGGCCCCGAAGAAAAAAGCGGCTGCGCTAACCCTGTGCTGTAAATCACTTGAACATTGTTGCTAAGTGTTAATTTATACGAAGTAACTTCGCGCAAAATTACATTATTAGAAAGACTGACTTCTCCATGTGGAGCATAGAGAAGTAATCTTCCTGTAACATTGTTACCCACAGAAATTGCCAATGCGGCTCCACCAGATTCGGCACCTGTATTACGGGAAATAAGCATCACATAGGAATCTGCGTTAGGGATACCGTTTGCGTTAGAACCGTAAAACATCGGGTTGTTACTTATGCCAATAGTGCCTCCACTTACCCTATTCGACGTTTTATCTACAATAATAGTTACACTATTGTTGCCAACAGAGTCATTAACTTTAAATGTCGGATTGCCACTTATTGTAAGGTTGCCATTTATCCATACAGTACCGACAAGAGTAACAACTGTGCTGTTACCACTAATCGTTACGTCGCAATTAATTTGATTTGGCCCAATAGTTGTCGAAGAATTTATGACATAAGGACATGTATTAATTACCCCACCTGCCGTAGCGTCACCTTCCCATTGATCGAGCAAAGAATCTGAGATGGGCATGGGAACAGAAATCTGATTTGAGCTACCTGGATATTTTGTACCTTTAACTACACTTGCAACGTCGATTGTTTGGTAATAAGCATCTTTATCTGCAATTGAATTAGTAATACTGCTGGCATACAAGCTTGATGTGGCATGCACCCTTCCAATACTCCCTGTGTTCCCAGTAGAAACAGCGTCTCCCGCTATAGTGTTGCTACCGCTACTATCACCCAGTATTGGGCCATCAGAATACACGTTGCCAATAATGTCCGAATTATTAAGCATACGTAAGCCCCCAGGCCCAACTTGAACAGCAAAATTAAAAGCAAACCCATCAGTAACTGTAAGTCTCTTTACCACACTACGAATAAGATTTCTATTGTTCCCTTGGGAAAAAATTTCTTTCTCATTGCTTCCTATCGGAGTAACGGTGGTAGTCGATGTTGCTCCGGCTAACGCCATGGTCACTGGTAAGGTGACCACAATATTATTACGAATCCGATAATAAACATCCTCACTTCCAGCTTCAGCAGTAAAATAACTTTGTTTAGAAGAATGCAAATCAATTTGCCCTTGAAGTTGATGAACAATGGGTGACACGACACCAAGGACCACAGTTGAGGCTGCTATGGTAAAAAGAATTACCGCCGTCATGAGTACTTGGCCTTGTTGATTATGAAGAAAGCTTTTTTTTACCTGTTTCATAGATTTTGGTAAAGTGTTTGTGTTATTGAACTGGATAGGACCCCCTCATAACTACGGTTGAGTAAAAATTCTTTACTTTATAACTCGCTCCCTGACCGCTTTCTACTGTCATCTCAATCTTTACGGCATTCGACTGTGTAGACGAGATGGACCGAAACACAAGATTAGTAACTCTGGCTGACGCGTTCGATAGGGGTCCAATGTCTGTGTCAGAGACCGCGATACGAATAGCTTGCCCGCTCAAAAAAAACTTTATCGTTGTCGCCGTCCCTGCTTCATCTTGTGTATTGATAGTAAGCTGGCCAGGAGAGGTACCTAGGGTACTTTGTGTTACATTTATACTTAATGCATCTCTAATATCTCTGGTCATTCTTTCCATAGCTATTTGAGCAGTTGATTCTATCGTTTGGGTAGATTGGATGGTTCGAAATGAACGAGTCAGTAATGCCAAAGCGTTTACCACGACAACTAACACGAGGAGTAAAATGACAATGTATACAATGGTTTCAACCAATGAAAATCCACGATTTTGATGTTTATCCCTTCGTGTTTTTGTAAAGAAAAAAGTCATCAGTTATTGAAGATATTAGTAAGGTATGTAGACAACGACCGTGTAGTAGTAGCTCCGTTTGACGACCATGACACGGAAACTGTAACAAGTCTGATATTTGCATCTAACGTTCCTTCAGATGAAACAATATTTTGTGCGTTATTACGATATACATTTCCTAAAGTGACTTTACGTTCAAAAGTACCGTCCACAAACGTGTTCGTGGTTGTTGCTTTCCAAGTTGCACCATCAAATGTCAAATAAAATGGGGTGTTTACTGACTGCGATACTATTTGTGCCGTCCATCCATTATCACGCATAACACGCACGACTTCCTGTCCCTCTTCTTCTAAGAAGGTCGCTTGCACTTTTGCTGTATTGGCGGTGGACAATTTCAAAATATTACTAAATACCAACATCAACGATAGGGTTACAACGAGACACACACTAGTTGCAATAACAGCTTCTACAAGAGCGAAGCCGTCAGTTTTTTTAATGTTGGATATCAGTTTTATTTTAGTAAACTTTGACATGAAACTAATTAGTTTGGAAAAGGCCCGTACCATATATTGTAACTGTTTTTGTCCTAGTTGTACTGGCGACAAGAGCCATAGTCACAGTCCCACTTTGGACAGTCTCTCCTGTTAATCTCTGAAAAATAACATCTACTCCTCCACCGGCCAAATTAATGCTATTAATATTAACTCTCTTATTCAGCAAATTAACAACATTTGATGAGTTGCCAGGCACGAAAGTATTACCTTCAAAAAGGGTAACTTGGGAACTTTCAAGATGCACACCAAATTGATTCGCGTTTTTCGAAGCCAAAGTCAATAATCAGGCTTGCCCCAACACTGAGCTCAATAAAAGCGAACTTGTGTCCAATGCTTTCGCGCTATTCAAATCAGAAAATGTTTGAAAGGTCACACTAAGTAACAACGCAAAAATTCCAACCACCACGAGCACTTCTGGGAGCGTAAAGCCGACTCTTTTTTGATCAAAATAGATCATTACGTTTTAAATTGCATCTACCAGCGAATATGTCGGTGCTAGCATAGAAAGAGCAAAGAATCCTACTGCTACTCCCATCATTACCATGAGGAATGGTTCTATGATTGTGGACATATCCTTGGTCTTTTGATCAACCTCATCTTCATAAAAAATGGCCACACCCAAAAGCATATCTGACATCTTGCCAGTCTCTTCCCCAACGCTCATCATTTCTCCAACAAATACAGGATAAAGATTTTCATTTTCAATAAATACTGAAGAGATCGGATCTCCTTTTTGAATAACCGCCTGCGCCTTTACAAGAACTTCTTTATAGTATGAGTTCTGCATCACGTCAGCGGTAACCTCAATTGCAACCACAATATCAACCCCTGAAGAAATGAGTGATGCCAGGGTGCGCGCAGTACGAGCGGCATTTATTTCTTTTACAATGTTACCAATGATTGGGAACTTCAAAATAACCAAATCTAAGAACCTTTTTCCTTTTTTATTTCTCGCAAAAAGGACCAGAGAAACAACGAAAGCAACAATCGCCAGCAGTGTTACAAGATAATGATTTCTCAAAAAATCACTAACGCCAATAATAAGTTGAGTACTTTTAGGTAACTCAATCCCAAGACCCACGAAGGTAGATGTGAGAGTCGGCACCATATACACAAGCATCAATATGGCAATAATAATCATTATCCCAAAAATAACAGCTGGGTACATAAGCGCCCCGCGAATTTTTTTTGTAAGTTGATATGTTTTCTCCATCTGAACCGACACAACCTTAAGTGAGCCAGCTAGATTTCCACTCTCTTCGCCAGCTTTCACCATCGATATGAAAAGTGGAGAAAAAACATCTGTTTTTTTCTTCATTGCCTCTGAAAGACTCTGCCCCTTACTAATATCTTCATTTAATTCAGCGAGTATCTGTTTTAATTTTTTGTTTTTTGATTGCTTTTCCATTACAGAAAGAGCCCTAGTCACCGCAAGGCCAGCCTCTATCATTGCTGCCAGATTTCTAGCAAACATTATTTTTTCGTGAGTTTTAACTTTTGAAAAAAGGGTGCCAAGTTTTTTTATTGCAAAAACAGACCTACTTCTTATCTCAGTCACACTGGCAATCATGCCTCCTTCTGCTTTGACTTTACGATACACGACAAAACGATCCGTAGCCTCTATAACTCCTTCGTATAACTTACCTTCCTTGTTTAATGCTTTATATGAAAATTTTGACATATGATTATTCATCAGATGAAACGACTCTCAATACCTCCTCGATGGTTGTAATGCCCTGTACTGCCTTGAATACTCCATCTTCAAGCATGGTGAGCATTCCTTCACTTTTTGCCTGCTCTTCTAATTCTTGGGTGGTCACACCCTTCATAATCAAATCCTTAATTGATGTCGTGACCTTGAGTACTTCATGAATACCAATACGACTTTTATATCCGTCCTCACTGTCAGCGCTTGGTTTGGCTTTGTACATTGGTATCTTATCCCAAGTAGCGCCCTTTTCTAATATTTTTTCTTCCTTAAGAGTACTCAGGACCCTGTCTAAATTAACAATCTTTTCAAGCTGAGCAATTTCCTCTTTTGACAAAAAATATTTTTCTTTTGTATCTGCCAAACGGCGGATAAGTCTCTGGGCAATAATTACTGAAAGAGTGGAGGTTAAAAGAAATGGCTCAATCTTCATATCTACAAGCCGGGCAATCGTTCCTGCCGCAGAATTAGTATGCAAAGTAGAGAGAACCAAGTGACCAGTAAGTGAAGCATTAATGGCCAAAGAGGCGGTTTCTGTATCACGAATTTCTCCAACCATTATCACATCTGGGTCCTGCCTAACTAAAGTTCGAAGACCTGTGGCGAAAGTAAATCCAATTTCTGGCTTCACTTGAGTCTGATTAACTCTTTTCATTTGGTATTCAATCGGATCTTCAATGGTAGATATATTCACGTCCGGAGTATTCAAAATATCAAGCATTGTATAAAGGGTTGTGGTCTTTCCAGATCCAGTGGGACCTGTGGTCAAAATCATTCCATCAGAAAGACGCGTCGCTTTGTGAAGTTTTTCTAATCCTTCTCCATGAAAACCAAGTCCTTCCAGAGTGAAGCCTGAAGCACCCTCTCTTAAAAGTCTCATAACCGTCTTTTCACCATAATATACCGGCAAGGTTGAAACACGAAAAGAAACTTTTTCTTCGTTCATCTCAATCTTAAATCTTCCGTCCTGAGGAATACGCTTCTCATCAAGCTTCAAATTTGAGAGTACTTTAATACGTGCCGTAATGCCACCAGCAACATTTTTTGGTAAAACCATTGCATCATGGAGAATACCGTCAATGCGATATCTCACAACCACTTGAGTTTCCATTGGTTCTATATGAATATCAGATGCATCCTGAATGATTGCATGCTTCAAAAGCGTGTCAACAATACGAACCACTGGCACATCTTCAGCGAGTTTTTTTAGATCATCTTCACTAACCTCATCATCTCCGGCCTTATCAACGACCGCCTTAAGTGCCGACGCTTCCTTCTGAATAATATCTCCAAACTCAGCCTTGAGACTCTTTTGGTAATTCAAAAGGGCGTGCTTCATTGATTCCCCGTCTGTTAAACGAGGAAGAATTTTGAACCCAGTCTTTTTCCTTACAAAATCAATAGCTGTAAGATCTTCAGTATCAAGCATTGCAACCTCAAGATTGTCATTGGTTTTTCGAAAAGCTACAATGTTGTGATTGCGAGCAATAGGTTCAGGGATTAGTGACAAAATTTCAAAATCTGTACGCTGCCCCTTAAGGTCGACAAAAGGAATGCCTAGAATATAGGCCTGCATACGACGAAGGTCGTCTTCAGTAATACTTCCCTTGCTTACCAAGATTCTCCCGACGCTTATTCCTGATTCTTTAGATTCTTTTTCAGCCTTTACAATGTCAGCCTTAGAGACTAGACCAGAATCAAGTATAAATTCTTTTAGTTGTGATTCTTCTATGTGCATTTTTGTCTACTAACAACATACAACCCACGAGTGTGTTACCAATATAATTGTACCAGATGTAACAGAAATGTTGTGCACAAACACGCTCAACTGTAACCTAAGTAACCTTTTCTATCTAAATATTCATAAAGTATTCACAAGTCATCTTTTACATAAATGAACCACTGCAGACTTGGGCCTGGGGTATTATGGTGGAAAATAAGCTCTCTAGATCACCCACAAGTTTTCTACGGTCGTAGAAAACTTGTGGGTGCGTAAAATCTCTACAAACTGAGACCAAACTCCTTCTTTAATTGCTTTTCGTTTTCTATAGAATCAACAATCAAGTACAAGAGATTTTTCCCAAGTTTCATTTCTGCCTTAAGAAGAGAGACGAAATCCTCACAGTTATAAGGATATACCCAGACGCTATCTTGAAGCCTAATGAAGCCGACCGCCATTAGCTTGTTTCGTGTTTGGTCTCTGGTTTTTCTTCTTTTTTCTGATATATCAAATATTAAGACTCTCCACTTTTTATCCCATTTTTTCTTTTTCAAAGATACCGCGCCGTATACAGCCAATTGAATCTGACCTTTATTGGTAATGCAAAGAAAGCCACGTTTGTCTGTGGCCAAAAGCCCTTTTTCAAGCAATCTTTTTCTGGCTCGATAAATACGCTCTGACTTTCTGTTACCCACAATTCCTAAGTTAGCAAAAACTTTCAAAGCATTGGGGGACAGGACAGCAACACCTAAGAGGGCGCCGGTATAAATGGCAGAGAGTATCGCATATTGCACTTTGCCCTTTTTAATTCGCTTACTTACATTTTTCTCCATTTCTCCCATACACACATTATATACGACCGTGAGAAATGTGTGTATGGGAGAACACAAAGATAAGGATGAGAAAAAGGGATATGAAGATAGAAGTGAGAAAAAGGGGTGAGGAAAAAGGTTGGGGTTGGAAGAGGGGGAAAGATGGAAAAAGATAAGGAGTTAGGAAAAGAAGTAGGAAAAGAAGAGGGATTGGGAAGGATGTTAGAGACGAATGAAAGCCTTCTATTCGCACTTGCGTTCGTGGTTCCCCACAAACAAAAAGACCGAGGCATATCTCGGTCTTTTTGTTTGTGTTCCCTATATCTCTCTAGAACTCCTCAAAGATCGGATTGAGAGCAATAACAATTGTACCTTGGGCAGACACCACTCCTTCGTTACATGTGACTGTTAGATTAGTAGTCTTTACACCAGTAGTTTGATAACTAATAGAAAACGTGCTTCCGGTTGGAGCCGGGATAGATGGAATCTCTGTTCCTGACCAAGAGTAGGAACATCCTGTTCCACCACTTAAGACCGGTGTCCAAGTAACCTGCTGGCCTACACCTGCCTTTGATGGACTAACGGTAAGACTTACGGTCGGAAAAACTGGATCAGAGATAATCAAGTTAAAGTTTGTTGTTTTGTCTACTAATCCAGCAGAGGTACCTGTAACTGTAATCGGATATGTCCCCGCCACTGCTGTTGGCTGAACCGTAAAGGTTAGAGTTGTATTGCATGTTGGAGAGCATGTTTTATTGGCATAAACCACTGAAACATTTGCTGGCATACCCGTAGCCGTAACATCTACTGACTGAGTCGTACCTTGAGTAAGAGTCTTAGTAATTGTGTTTATTAGATTTACAGGAGATGCGCTTTTTGTAACTGAAGAATTGCCTGAATTAGACAAATTATAGTTGAATGACAATCCTGTCATAGTCACCGTAGCACTAGCAGGGGTCGTACCTCCAAGACCCGTACAAGTAAGTGTGAATTGAGTGGTTGCAGTTATGTTTGTAATAGTTTGATTAGCTGAGGTCGGATTACCAACTGACTTGGCTCCCACCCATTGACCATTTGCTGGACTAGCTGATGCAGTACAGCCTGTAGCGTTTGTTGATGACCAAGTGAGAGTAGATGAACCGCCACTAGCAACTGATGTTGGACTGGCTGAAATATTAACTATTGGAGCAGAAATTGCTGTGTATGTAAGAGTGAAGCTTGCCGTATCACCTGGAACCAAGGTCATACTAGAGCCCGAACCAGTTTTACTGTTAGTAACAGAAGTAAGGGTATAGCCTCCAGGGGTTGCTGGAGTAATGGTATAAGGCGACCCGCCAGAAGCAGGACTTACACTATGACTTCCCGAAGTCCCAGAGCCATTTATACCTCCAGTTATAGTCCAGGTGGTAGAAACATTAGAGCTTACATTTATTGTTGCACCAGATGTAACATTGAAAGTAACATTATCAGTCCCCGCAGTAGTGCTTGGGCCGGTATCACAACTTATACCAAAATTTCTGGTACCAGCCGAACCATACGGACCAAATCCTGATATTGAACCTGAGGAACCATAAGTGCCTGTCCACTCTCCGCCCGTAGCAAGACAGCGGGTAGCATTAGTACTTGTCCAAGAAATGTCTGCCGAACTTCCAATGGGCATACTTACCGGACCATTAGAATATGAAACGGTACCAGATTGACGACCTTGTATATCTGCAGTTGGAGATGGCGCTGTAACATTCACCACGAAGCTATCAACGGCAGGTCCACCCGTTCCAGCACAGGAGATTGTGAAGGTGGTATTTGAAGATATTGGACCTAGTGAAAGTTGATTGTATGTTCCATTGCTGAAGGTTTTGGCACCACTCCAGCCATTTGAAGCTGTACAAGATGTTGCATTTGCTGGAGTCCACTGTAGATCAATGTTACTTCCAGAAGCCACAGATAGTGGGCCGTCACCGTATGAACCAGTGCTAGCCTGTCTACCCTTGAGGTCGACGGTTACTGGGGGCGCTGTAACATTCACCACGAAGCTATCAACGGCAGGTCCACCCGTTCCAGCACAGGAGATTGTGAAGGTGGTATTTGAAGATATTGGACCTAGTGAAAGTTGATTGTATGTTCCATTGCTGAAGGTTTTGGCACCACTCCAGCCATTTGAAGCTGTACAAGATGTTGCATTTGCTGGAGTCCACTGTAGATCAATGTTACTTCCAGAAGCCACAGATAGTGGGCCGTCACCGTATGAACCAGTGCTAGCCTGTCTACCCTTGAGGTCGACGGTTACTGAGGGACATACATTAGGTGCCGTTCCGGGGTAAGATACAGACAAAGCTGATGTGCCATCAGAATTTGTGGCTGTGCCGGTATAGTTGTATGTCTGATTAGCAGTTAATCCTGTGTCTGAATAGGAAGTGCCGGAACCACTGTATATTGGTGAACCGTTTCTAAAAATCTGATAGGAAGTTGCCGTAGATGAGGACCAAGTGAGATTTATAGTTCCAGTACCACAAGCACCTGGAGTGGTGGTAATTACTGGAGGATTCGGTTGGGCTAGGGGTGGAGGTGGGGGTGGGGGATTAGCTTGATAATTAATTGTAAAAGAATAGCTTGTTGTATCATATTGAGTAGTGAAGCAGGAACTATTCTGACCAGTGACTGAATTATCTATCCTTAATAGGGTGTAACTATTCGGAACACTTGTTGATGTCAGGCAATACTGTACCCCAGAAGAAGTGGGGATTTGATTTGAATTTGCGGTAAGCCCACCTGTTATAGACCAAGTACCACCTGTTACAGGAGTTTCATTCACAGTAATGGTGGAACAAGTATAGATATCGGGTGATGATTGATTAAAAAAAATAAATTCGGTAGCCAACGGCGCTGGGCCGTTACCATTATAATCAATTCTATAAGTATAATTACCACTAAATAACTTCGAATCTGTAAAAATAGTATCTTTACCCTGATAAGTTCCTAAAGATACCCTTGGTCCTAAGTCATGAGATCGCCAAACTTCAAACCAAGCATTGCTACCATCTGCATTTATTGGGTGGGATACAGGAAAAATAACTTTGATATTCGCATCATTCAAAAATAAGTTCCAACTATTACAGTTAATTCGGCCAAATAAGATCTCACCGTTTGGATTACCCTCTTGACCTTGGACAAAGTTTGGCAATACAAACATCACAAACAATAGGAGACTCGTTATTAATCCGGATTTGGTTTTATTTTTCATATAATAACTTTAATTAGTATTCGCCCGCTAAAACCCTTATTAGCTGAAATGGACATTTATACTTTAGAAAAACTTCTAGAAAATTAATCCCTGTCCAAAAAACTAATCTGCACAAACACTCGACCCTCTCTTGTGCTTACTTTTACGATGAGATTATCATTGTCCTTGGTACCAATGAGTTCTTTTTGCTCTTCATTTTTGCCATTATCTCCAAATTCATAACCAGCATCTGTCATAAAGCTCAAATATTGAGCATAAAGCTCTTCCATGGGGCGACTGGAAGCATACATTACTGTATATTGCGTAGCGCCAATATCCTTATACTCTGCAGAATAGCTTTCTATCATCTCAGCTGTATCAACTGGGATATCGCTTGGAAACCCCTGTGGAAGTCTATCTTCTGGGGTAAGGGCATTCGCTATATCGGTCTGGCTAGTCACCACATTGGAGTTTACTTCTACTGGACTAGTGATAGTAGTGGGACTTCTCATTAAAAAATACATAATTAAAATAAGAGCAATAAAGACAGCCACGAGCAATATGATGCTTTTGCCCTTTGTAGGTTTGTCGCTGCTGATAATTGGATTTTGTATATTTTCTGGAGGCATAAAATTTTAAATTTCATTAAATAATAATCAATAAATAAGAAGTTAAATAAAACACACACCAAGGAAAGGGTTGCCCTCTCTATGCCAAAATTATAACACCGTTTAAAGAAACGAGGGACATATTGTACACAGTATTACATTTTATTGTCTTTGTGGGATATACACAAACATCAAATACAGAGACTTGCCATTTTACAAACAAAGTACATAATTAAAATAGAATCCCTGTCAAGGGTTTGAACCTTAACAACACAATCTTTCAATTCTTCAAGGAGGAAAAATGTCCACTCGCTACCTTTGGGCATGGACTCTTGTCCTCGCCCTTTTCGGCTGTGGGGGCAAAACCCCCACTGAGTTTCCGGACCCAAAACCCGAAGCCAAGATTGATGCCAATCCCAAACTGGCCATTGTTGGCCAACCCATGACAATCTCTTGGATAATCAAGAATGCCACCTGCATCCCATCGTGGAGAGATGGAACAATCCCCGCAGGAAGTGGTAGTGAGAGCTACACTCCCCAAGCGGTTGGTGACTTTGAACTCTCAATCACCTGCTCTGGTGCTGGGGGTACGGTCTCGGACAAAGTATCAATACGGGCGGTAAACAAAACGATAGCAATCCTCAGTCCACAGAGTGCATCAATCGCAATTGGTAAAAGCGTTGCTTTTACCTGGGAGTGCCAAAACGGCACACCACTCTCTCAATCATGGTCTTCCCCACCACAGGGTACTTCTAGTGGAACATTCTCCTTTATCGGAACAAGTGTCGGCAGTTATGTCGTAACGCTTGCCTGCTCTGGAGAAGGTGGCACAGCTACTGTCCAAGCCACGGTAACGGTCTACCAACCGCCAACTATTTCTGGAAATGTCTACGGACTTCAGAGTGGACTGGTAGGATTTGGCGATTGGCGAATCTTCGTCACCTACAGCGGAGTGCGAGATTCCGTAGATGTCTCCCCTGATGGGAGCTTTTCCATCGTAGCTGATGCGGATAGCGTTGACCTCATCATTGACGACAAAGACACGGCAAATCGGCGTTTTTTCCCTACCCTCATCGCTCTGAAAAAAGTCAACTTTGGGAATGTCAATGTCCTAAGAATACCGAGAGAAGGAACTATATCTTTCGGGATATATTCTGGGCAAAAGATAGCCCAGAGTTTGGAACTGGCCTACACCCCAATACCGAACAACCTCGCTTTCTACTTTAGGGACAATGTTATTGGGGGATGGATATACCATGTAAATTATCTTTCCAAAGTAGACTCTCCCCTGATGACGGCCTTTGACCGCAATGCTTCTACTGATCCAATCTCTCCAACAGATTCAATTGGATTCTGGTCAGTAATTGACTCTGTAGAAAGTATATACGGTCAAGATCTGTTCAAACCAGCCAATATCTCTGAACTGCCCGCAGGAAAGGGTTTGCGCGTTTGGGTAAACAGAACCATGCTGAGTACCGGAAGGGCCGGACCAAGTAATTGGATTGTCACGAACGGAATACGCGAGACCGTCGGGGCCACTTTCGAAGTTTTTGAGCCAAGTCTACTCCCCGGCTTCTACATCGGGTACCACGAACTAACGCACGTCTTGGGCTTTGGGCACACATGTGTTTGGCCTACGGTAATGTTCTCTGGCTTCCTCAATGAATGTGGTCAGGAATGGAAAAGCCTTACTCTAACGGCCTACGATGTTGCCTACAAGGAACTAATGTATGCCGTTGCGGAGAGGATGCTCGAGACCGGTGCCAAGTACGGACTCGCTGAAGCTCACCAAGGAGAACGGGTGCTGATGCTTGGTCTTCCACGACAAGTGATCTGGTATCCAAACCAATAAATTGAAAGGCGTGTTGTTGCTGGGCGCCCTTGGCGCCCAAGAAACCCCCGAAGCGCAATGCGCGCTTCGGGGGATATTCTTTATTTATAGTTTTCCTCTCATGTTGCCTTAACAAACCTGTAAATATGCCTACTATCATATTAGACTTGATTCTTCTGGATTGAGGTTTAAACCTTAAAATACCCGGAGGGGGTGAAATATATGGCAGATGATGGTGGCCCTCTCTCGGATGACTATTCCGAAGATTCTGACGCTGATTCGAGAGCGACTCCCGAATAGCCAGCGAAGAATCGAGAGTACAAGGTCAGGATCCTCAACGTAACCGGTTGGGGGTCCTTTCTTTTATATGTCTATGTCTCCACATATCGCAGTATAAAAATACTTTGGTTCCAAGTATTTATTGGCAACAAAACTAATATCATTAACTGATAGAGAATTGATGTTTTGAACATAATCCTCAACGGTATGCAACGATTCAGGCGATAGCAATGCCTCTACATCGTGATTATCAACCCACGATTTGGAAGTTTGCAAGTTTCGAATCATCCCTTTAGATATCTTACATTTCACTATTTCTAGTTCACTTTCCAAGACACCACCTTTACGAATATCATCAAACAAGTCGTATATAAGTTTTCTCGCTTTTTCCCAGTTATTCCTATCGCAAGTAAGTTTGATTCTGAATGATCCCCAATCGCCGGAATCTACAATACTTCCAGAAACTGAATATACCAATCCATTCTTATACCTCAACAACGTAGTCAGTCTGGACCCCCTACCAACTGCCAAAATAATATTGAGAGCCTGTAGAGCACAATATTCTTTGTAGTCATCAAAAGATGTTCTGCATCCAAGCATTATGTGTAACTCCTTAACATCAGAGTATCGTTTTACAGCCGATGTTGTTATGTTTATAATCGGTAGTATTTCCTGAACATTAAACCTTTTTTGGTACGGAAGATTAACCTCACTTAAAAAACTCGCCAACTGGTCAATACTAATATCTCCAGCAGCAATAAAACAGGCATGACCAGAATTAATAAAACTATTTTTATGATCAATTAATACTGCTCGGCTAATTGATTTCACGTCCTCAATCTCTCCTCGTACACCTTTCTCCAGTAGGGTTCCTTGGAACGCGAGCGAATTAAACAAATCAACGACTACCTCATTTGGATTGCTTTTTCTAGACTTAATTTCCGAAAAAATGGACCCTCTCTCATTTTCAATAGTTCTTTCATCAAAAAGCGAGTGGTTAAGGCACTGGTCTAATACTTCCATACCAGCAATTAAATCCCCTGACTCTGGAATCTCAATATCAAATCTTACAAAATTACCATTCGTCGCTGCGCCAAAATCACCGCCAACTCTTTCTAGGTGCTTTGCTATAAGATTTTTTGTGGGAAATTTTTCTGTTCCAGCCACAAGCATGTGTTCAAGAAAATGCGATGTACCAGGAATGGTGTCAAAACGTGAGCCAGCAAAAAACAAAGTCCGTATGAATATGGGCATCCCTTTTCTGCTAAACAGAAAGAGATTTGCCCCGTTAGCCAATTTTCTCTGATGCAACTCTACAGCCAGTTTCTCCAGGGTCTTCATTAAATTTATAGGGATTCTAATTTACCAATTACTTTATAGATCTTTCGTCTTTTGAAAAGTGACCTAAACCGATGAATCAACTTGACGACAACCTGCAAAGTATACTGTATTTGTAATGGATTGGGGAGCTTAGAATCATGCTCTGCACACTTACCAGAGAGGTGAAAAATGGATTCGTGCCATATTCCTGATGACGTTATCCGAACCCAGATTTCTGATTCTCCCGACGAAGAATAAACGGGTCCGGGAATTTTTACCCCAAGTTGGGCCGTGGATCATGGAGAGGCGGAAGATCTCCACTGATCTAAATGTCCGATTGACTCCGCCGCCCCCCCCCTACTCGGGGGCGGTTTTTTTTATTTTTTAATTAAAATTTTCTACTTTTATAGATATTGCAACACTAAAAGATCTGCAAACTTTCAACTCATTTGACAAAAAATGTGTATTTGCTATAATTAAGGAGTGATTGAATGTTGGTTCGCCCGAAAGGCGAGCTCATTTTTTTACCCGCACACCGTTTGCTTATTTATTTCAAACAGTCTGTGGGTAAAAAATGCTCGGTAAAAATTTTTATATTCATTAATATTCATAAAACAAGATGTTTGACCTTAAAGTAATAAATTCCGTTCTTGACCAAATGGAACAAGAGCGAGGAATACCGAAAGAGAAAATAATAGAAGCCATTGAGATGGCTCTGGCCACTGCATACAAAAAAGAGTACGGAAAACGCGGACAAATCGTACGCGCTAAATTTGATATAAACACAGGAAAGGTTGAATTCTACCAAGTTAAAATCGTAGTTGACGATACGCGAGTCATCATCACAGACAACGACGAAGAATTTGTACGCGAAGAAACTGATGAAAGAATTTTTTTCAACTCTGAACATCATATCCTCATAGAAGATGCACAGAAAATAAAAAGAGAAGCAGAGCTAGATGAAGAGATTGTTTTTCCTCTAGAAAACAAGAGCGACTTCGGACGCATTGCATCTCAGACCGCCAAACAAGTCATAATGCAAAAAATTCGCGAAGCGGAAAAAGCTTCTGTCATGGGAGAATTCGGATCTCGTGAAGGTGACATTGTCACTGGAACAGTACAGAGAGTTGAGAGAGGCAATATATTTGTTGATATGGGTCGCGCTACTGGTCTCCTACCATATGAAGAACAAATACCCGGTGAAAGATTCGCACAAGGTGAGCGTGTCAGGGCATATCTGTATCGTGTAGAAGAAACACCCAAAGGAATATTCCTGCGCCTGTCACGCTCTCACCCAAAATTTCTTGAAAAATTATTTATGCAAGAAGCGCCGGAAGTTGCGAGTGGTGCGGTAGAGATAAAAGCCATAGCCCGTGAAGCTGGCAACAGAAGTAAGGTTGCAGTATATTCTAAAGACGAACACATTGACCCTGTTGGTTCTATGGTTGGACAACGAGGAGTACGAGTATCTACTGTGACCAGTGAGCTCGGCGGAGAAAAAATAGACATTATTGAATGGTCGGCTGACCCAAAGAAATTCATCGAGGATGCGCTCTCTCCAGCAAAAGTTGTATCAGTTGTCATTGACGAAGAAAACAAACAAGCGCACGTACAGGTCTCTGAAGATCAGCAGTCTTTGGCTATCGGACGCGGAGGCCAAAATGTTCGCTTGGCTGCGAAACTCACTGGGTGGAAGATAGACATACAGTCTGTTGCCGGAGAAAATTTGGCCGAAGCAGAAGCCCTGCCAGACACCCCTGAAACATCCAACGCTCCGCAAGAAAAGATGTCAGAAGAAAAACCAGAAATCTCGGATGCGATCGCTACTCCTGAAGAAACAGGCTAATGAAAACTTCAAATCCCGACGATAAGTCTGGACCAAGAATTAAATTAATTAAATATGAATCTTTGGCACGACATTGAACCCGGAAAAGTTGATGCGATGAACGTTGTCGTTGAAATAAATAAGGGATCAAAAAATAAATACGAGATGGACAAAAAAACTGGACTCATTGCCCTTGATAGAGTTCTAAACTCTACCCAAGACTATCCGTTTAACTATGGGTTCATACCACAAACACTCTGGAAAGATGGGGACCCCGTAGACGTGGTTTTACTTTCAACCCACCAGTTTGTGCCAGGTGCATTGGTTAAGGTTCGCCCAGTAGCAATTATGAATATGGTTGATGGTGGAGAAGGCGACGACAAAGTCGTTGCCGTACCCATAGAAGACCCGCGTTGGGATAGTGTCCAGAATCTAAACACAATAGATAAACATACACTAAAGGAAATAGAACACTTTTTTAGTACATATAAAAAACTCCAGAATAAGGAAGTAAAAACATTGGGGTTTAAAAACAAAGAAGAGGCCGAGAAATGCTTCACCGAAGGAAGCCAGATGTATAAAGATAAATATGGCAAATAACAAAAGGCCCGCCCTATAATCAGGGCGGGCCTTTTGTAGTACACTAATGTAGTAAGAAATACCCACAAAGGACCGTCTTACCATATAGACACCACAATATTGGTGTAAAGAATTATTAAAATAACTACATATATTATATTTATGAAAAAAATTATCGGACTATTGGCCCTCTCTTTATTTTTCACATTCACATCTGGTATATTTGCTGAAGAGCCCAACACAGACACACAGCAGGTTGAAGCGAGAGCTCAACTGGAACTCAACAGAGAAGCTCGTCAAAACCAAATTGAAAAAAATAGAGAACAAATGCAAGAAAGAAAAGAATTGGCAAATGACAGACAAGAAGAGCGCCAGATAGAGCGTGAACAAAATATGAAAGACCGCATTAGTGCTCATCTTGAATGGATGACTAGACGTCTTAACGCCGCAGTAGAAAGACTAGAAAAACTAGTGCTACGTATTGAATCTAGAATAGAAAAAATAGAAAGTGAAGGCGGAGACACTGAGGAAGCAGTGGGCCTTGTAGAGGAAGCCAAAGTGAGTATAGAATCGGCCCAAAATGGAATCTCTCAAATACCAGAAATATTTGAAGAAGCAATTTCAAAAGAAGAACTTAAGGGAGCATTCACTGAACTTCGCACTCTGATAGAACAAATACGAACTGATTTAAAGGAAGCGCACAAATTACTTATAAAGGCCGTTACAAAACTCAAGGGGCTTCGAGTTGGGGTAGAAACATCCACAAATTCGGCAGATAGTGTAGAATAAATTAATACAAACTAATTAAAATCTATATGGAACCAACAGGAGAACAAATACAAATGTCACCAGCCCCTCAGGATGAAAAATCCATAGGACCAGCAATTGGGGTGATCATTATCATATTGGCGCTCGTCCTTGGTGGGCTATATTTTTGGGGTCAAACAGAAACGAACAGAACTCAAAATAAAAGCCAAAATATAGAAGGACAAGAGGCGTCCGCCGATGCTCAGGCTGAGATCCAGTTGCTTCAAAGCCAAGGAGAATCAGACGATCTAGACTCAATCGAAGCAGACCTCAACAATACTGATTTTTCAGGACTTGGCTCTGAGATGAATAGTATAGAAACTGAATCAGAAGGTTCTGGACAAATAGAGCTTGAATAACCAACCCACTCAAAAGGCAACCCCGTCCTTCGACAAAGCTCAGGACGGGGTTGCCTTTTGTCTATTGTTTCTTTAGACTGGTGAAATTATTCCCTAAATAAACCGACAACCAAATGAAAAAACATTTCACTCTTTCAAAAACTGAAAAACTCCCAGACTCCCGAATACTCATTGAGGGCGAGATTGATGTTGAACTACTGAATAAACACAGGGAAAAGGCCCTTAAGGAGATCGGCAAGAATGCCGAACTTCCTGGATTTAGAAGGGGCCACGTACCAGAAAATATGCTAGTGGAACGCTTGGGAGAAATGCACATTTTGGGCGAAGCGAGTGAGGGCGCTTTGAATGAAGTTTATCCGCAGATTATTGAAAGTGAAAAAGTTTTTGTTATTGGAGAACCAGAAGTCAAAATTACCAAACTGGCCCCCCAAACTCCCGTTGGTTTTTCTATAACAATATCTGTACTCCCAGAATTTAAACTTCCCCCCTACAAAAAGATTGCCGGTGAGGTTGTGTCAGAAGAGATATTTCTTGTATCAGAAAAAGAAGTGGATGATGTAATAAATGAAATTCGTAAAAACTTCGCCCATATGGAAATGCACAAAAACAAAAATTCTGATGACCACAAGCACGGGGAAATAAAAGACGAAGATCTCCCAGAGGTAAATGACGAATTTGTAAAAAAGATTGGACAGTTTAAGGACGTCTCCGACTTCAGGGAAAAGGCCAAAGAAAACCTGACTAAAGAAAAAAGTATTCGCGCAAAAGAAAAAAGGCGGACAGAGATACTGGAAAATATCCTCAAGGGAACTGAAATATCTGTTCCTCAGATCCTGATTGAAAATGAACTCAAGAAAATGCTCGCACAATTTCAAGACGATGTGGCTCGTGCTGGTGTAAATTTTGAAGAATATTTAAAACAAGTTAATAAAACAGAAGAGGGTATAAAAAAAGATTGGACAGAAACAGCAATTAAGAAGGCAAAGATACAACTCATACTAAATAAAATATCGGAAGAAGAAAAAATATCTCCAGACGGAGACAAAGTGCGAACAGAAACTGAAAAAATACTTATCGCTCATCCGAGTGCTGACCCAATCCGCGCCAGACTCTATGTTGGCCAAATGTTTCTAAACGAAAAGGTAATAGAGTTTCTAGAAAGCCAAGAATAACTATTGCAAAAGTATAAGACTTGAAATAGCGACCGCCGCTGTTTCTGCTCGTAGAGTTTGATGACCCAAAGAATACACCCGCATATTATTTTTCTTAAAAAGAAAAATTTCTCTATCTGTCCATCCACCCTCTGGTCCAACAAATATTCCTAAAGGAGAATAATTTTGTGCGTGCTCTATAGTGAAAGTATCTCCCTTTGGGTCAAAAGCAAAGCAAGGAAACTCTGCATTTATGGCATCTTCAAGGTTCATAATTTGAGAGAGCACCGGCAGTGTTGCTCTGCCTGATTGTTCTGATGCTTCTATTAAAATCTTTTCTGCTCTTTCAATATTTATATTTTTCTTTTCGCTTCTATCAGAGAGTATCGGTATAAAGCGAGTCACACCAAGCTCTGTCCCCTTCTCAAGTACCCATTCAAATGTGTCTTTTTTGGTGATTGAATAAAAAAGATGAAGCTCTCGAGCTGGGGTATTTTTGCTTTCCTTTTTTGAAATGACCGAACCCATAATCTCTCCATTCTCAAGAGATGAAATCAAAATATAATATTCAAAACCAGTATTATCAAAAAGAATAATCTGTCCACCTACTGTGAAACGAAAGACTGAAAGGAGCTGGTGAATAAGCGCCGAATCGCGAATAACGACACTATCTTTGTCGCCGATTTCTTCTGGGGTGTAAAATCTGTGAAGACGCATGGGGGGTTACAGTTTTGAGTTGTTAGTTTTAAGTAAATACAGTAAATACTCTGCCAAACAAACGAAACTGTCGTTAGCCCAGACGCTTTGGTCGGGACTTGCAGCTTTTAGCTTTGGCTCTAGCTTAATACCTTGTGAAACTCTTTGCAATTTTATTCGAAGTTTATAACTGTTCCCATGAGAGAGTAACCCTAGATAAGAGGCTGTGCTTTCTGGTGTGTAATGCTTTCTAACATTTCGGAACATCCTTCTTTTTGTCGCAGTACGCAAAATCCTGTGCTTAGGAAAATGTACCCAACCTAGAAAATCAATTCCAGACGAAAATGTTTTTATAAAAACCTTGTCTGGATGCAAAGCCAGTTTAAGATTTTGTACAAGAAAGTCTGATACTTGCGAAAGAAGCGCCTCTAAATCCTTTTTATTGTGCGAAAGAAAAACAAAGTCGTCAGCGTAGCGAATATAGTATTTAACCTTAAGCTCATGTTTCACATATCGATCAAACTCATTCATATAAATATTAACCAGAAGTTGTGAAGTAGGGTTGCCTAATGGTAAGCCCTCAGAACATTCCAATATTCTTGAGAATGTTGGAATGTTTGATGATGATTTAAAACTATCTATTACTTGTTCCAGAAGCCACAGATTCTGCTTATCCTTGTCGACGCTCCACACGCGGTTGTCAGCGCTCCAGTACACAAAGACGACACATGAGCTGGTGTAGAACAGGTTGGCATGGCCGTTATTCAACAGCGTGCCCTCCTTTCCACCCTCCTGCTTTGAGATGAGATCTGCGATGATGGCACAGAGCACGCCTTCATCAAAGAGATGCCCATCTGGCAGGGAGCTTTCGATCCCGACGTCGCTCATATCCCTCTTGAGCTCGAAGCTCCGGGCGCTGAACTCGGCACCAGCCGGAGTTGGCTTCGCCTTCGCGACCACCTGACTGCGGTAGCCACCCCAAACCCAGAGACCTTCCCGGTTCTCGTAGAACGAGTCGGGGTTGTGGGGCTCGGCGAGCTTCACATACACGAGACCGCGCGGTGCGAGGAGCATCTCCGCCTCCACATACTTGCGCACGACCTCAACCAACTCGTCACCGCGCGGTGCGAGGAGCATCCCCGCCTCCACATACTTGCGCACGACCTCAACCAACTCGTCTGGCGTCATGGTGTTGGCCATGGGGTCATCTCCTTATTTTTGAAACGAACATTCCCAGAACGCTGGGTCGTCGGTAGGAAATCCACCACTTCTACCCTTAATTATACCATACTTGATTTAAAAATGCAAGGATTTGACCCCAAAATCTATATTTTTAGGGTTTTTAGCACTAGCACATATTAACTCTACCCACCCTCCAACTTCTCGACCTATAGGTCGAGAAGTTGGATGGTGTATATTGTCCTTTATTCATCATTCCTTCTTCGTTATTCCTTCTGCATCCCCTAACTTGAAAAGTGGGGTGAATCATGTAATATTGCACTACTTAAAACTAACAATTACCTATATGTTAATCCCAACCGTTATAGAAAAATCGCAGTTTGGTGAAAGAGCATACGACATATACTCTCGGCTTTTGCGTGAGAGAATAATTTTCCTTGGCGGGACAATTGATGACAATGTGGCAAACATAGTAATCGCCCAGCTTCTTTTCCTTGAATCAGAGGATTCAAAAAAAGACATACATCTTTATATTCACTCCCCTGGTGGAAGTGTTTACTCCGGTCTTGCTATATACGATGCTATCCAACATATCAAACCAGAAGTTTCTACAATATGTATGGGCATTGCTGCTTCAATGGCCTCTGTACTTTTGGCATCTGGCGCCAAGGGCAAAAGATTTATTCTTCCAAACTCCGAAGTTATGATCCATCAGCCACTCGGTGGTGCTGAGGGACAAGCATCGGACATTGAAATATCTGCTCGTCAAATTCTCAAGGCTCGTGATCGACTAAATAGTATTCTGGCAAAACACACAGGTCAGACATTAGCAAAAATCTCCAAAGATGCCGACAGGGACTTCTTTATGACAGCCGAAGAGGCGGTCAAATACGGAATTGTAGACAAAGTTTTCAAGAGTAAGAAATAGAGGAGAGGAGAAACACCCCGAGCTCGCAATTTGCGAGCTCGGGGTGTTTCTTGGCTTTCCTGACTTAAAATCGCCCTCACACCTAATTTTCTCTATTTATATTAAAAACATCAAAAAAGCTGATGTGATACAAAGTGATAGCAAATTAGGTGTGAGGGTGTACAAAACCATTTTTTTCTTATAAAGTATAGAAGTTACCACTTTAATTTTGATAACTTTATTTTCCTGCCTTAGAGAGTCATCCCGCCACGCTGAAAATCTGTCCAGAATTGTCCTAATAAGAAAACCTGTCCTCACTAGTACTTCGTGAAGATTTTGTAAGAAAAGAAAAGAGAGGTTATCTCCCGAAAATATGTCGTTAAAAATAGTCATGCTACTCCTTGCGGTGGCGGCGTCGGCTGGTATCGCATTTGGATATTTCCTTAGGTGGATCATCTCCTTGGGGAAAAAAGGTTCAATGGAGCTCGATATCAAGCAAACGATGCTTGAAGCAAAGGAAGAGACAGCAAAAATAATTACTGAGGCAGAGGAGAAAGCGGAAGAAACGCTTCGCGAAGCTCGTGTTGAGATAAAAGAAAAAGAAGAGAAAGCTAAAAAGACTGAGGAAAGACTCATAAAAAAAGAGGATTTTCTAGACAAAAGACAATCTGACATAGACAAAGAAGTAGAGACACTTAAAGAGAAAGCCAATGAAGTCAGGTCCTTAAAAGAGCGTGCTGATAGTTTAATAGCCGAAAGAGAGGCCTCTCTTGAAAGGGTCGCTCAGATGAATAGAGAGGAGGCCAAAAAAGAGCTTGTGGAAACACTTGAACGTCAATCAGAAGATGATCTCTTAGCAAGAATGCAGAAATTTGAAATGGTCAGCAAGGAAAAGATAGAAGAAAAAGCTAAAGATATCTTGGCATCTACAATACAAAGACTAGCTACAGCTGTCCCCTCTGAAATCATGACCACGACTGTCACCATACCGACCGACGAAGTCAAAGGGAAAATAATTGGAAAAGAAGGTAGAAATATTAAAGCATTTGAAAGGGCCACCGGTGTTGAAGTCATCGTGGATGACACCCCGGGGTCTATTACCCTTTCTTCATTTGACCCAGTACGAAGACAGGTGGCTCGTGTAGCTCTCGAAAATTTAATTTCTGATGGCAGAATACAGCCAGCCAAGATAGAGGAGGCGGTAGAAAAATCCAAACAAGAAATCGCGAAAATAATAAAAGAAAAGGGAGAGCAAGCCGCCTATGAGTGTGGGGTATACAATCTTGATCCAAGAATTGTGGCAATTCTTGGGCGACTACACTTCAGAACAAGTTACGGTCAAAATGTTCTCCAGCACTCAATAGAAATGACACATGTTGCACGAATGCTTGCGGAAGAGCTTGGCGCCAACATTGCTGTGGCTAAAGCTGGTGCACTGCTACACGACATAGGTAAAGCCATGGATCACGAAGTGGTCGGAACCCATGTTGAAATCGGCCGTAGGATTCTCCAAAAATTTGGAGTGAGTGAAGAAATTATAAAAGCAATGCAAGCTCATCATGGAGAATATCCATATGAAACTATTGAATCAGTTATTGTGCAGACGGCTGATGCTATTTCAGGTGGAAGACCAGGGGCCAGAAGAGACAACGTAGAAAACTATCTAAAACGTCTAAAGGAACTTGAAGCTATAGCAAGTGGCTTCCCTGGAGTAGAGAAATCCTATGCCCTGCAAGCTGGAAGAGAGATCAGAATATTTGTTACTCCAGAAGAGGTGGGAGACCTGAAAGCCAAACAAATGGCTAGAGATATAGCTAATCGGATAGAACAGGAACTAAAATATCCCGGAGAAATAAAAGTGACAGTAATAAGGGAATCTCGTGTTATAGAATTTGCCAGATAACGTCGTTTACCTTATACCTTGTTTTTCCAGATAGGGGTGAAAAGGAGTTGCCCCCTAAAATGGCTTACTATATAATGTTTACAACCTTATACAGCAGACGAAACGGAGCCTGCCCGACTGGGCGACTCGGCCCAGGGAGGCAAAGGTTTCGCGCGATGAGGAAAGTCGACATTAACCACATTACTAATTTTAAAACAATTATGAATAAACAAGGAATTGTGGAAGCTGTGCACGCAAAAATCGGCGGAACAAAAGTTCAAGCTGAGCAGGCTGTGGAAGTTATGATCGAAACTATTGTGAACACTCTCAAGAAAGGTGGAGAGACTTCAATCGCGGGTCTCGGAATCTTTTCTACAAAGGTTCGCGCAGCAAGACAAGCACGAAATCCTCGCACTGGTGAGACTATTCAAGTGGCTTCAATGCGAGTGCCTAAGTTTCGCGCTGCAAAAGCACTGAAAGACGCTGTAAAATAACAGCATCCTACATAAAGTTAGAAACTTTAATCAAAAACCCCGCCTTGACCGATCCTTAAGGATTTAGGTTAGCGGGGTTTTTGATTAAGAAAAGTTTGATTTCTTTGACCAACAAAATAATGTTATTGCCCCTATGATAATAGGTTGAATTAAATTTTGCATTTCAAAATTCCCAGAGAACACTGATGGAGCAATTTGAATCAGTTCGAAAAGAATAGCGCCCAATAAGGCGAAAAGTGCCCATCTTCTTAGATTCCGTAGTCCAATTCCAACAATTATCAAAATCACAGAATAAATAAACGTTATTAAAACCATTAGTAATACAGAATAGGGTAAGCCATATCCACTAAACATAAGCAAAGCGCCTCCTGTAACTAAAAAACTAACGACTGCCCCACTAATTCCGACGGCAATAAGAAGGGTGGACATAATTCTTATAGGTAGAGGAACATTTGATTGTTTAGTATTATCTAACATTTGATTTTCCAATTTAATTTTTTAAATCAATACCTTGAATTTCAAATATAACACATAATTTATATTTTTAAAAATTTTCATGTGGTGCGGTCAGGGAGGATCGGTTACAACTCTCGGCTCGCCGACGCTCACCTCGGTCGCAGCCCCGCCTCGCGGTTTTGCCTACTGGCAAAACATCGCTCCGGCCTTCGATTCTCCGCACAAAATAAGCAGTTATTTGGTGCGGTCAGGGAGGATCGGGGTCAAGTTTCTAAGTTCGTTTCGTCGCTTCGCTTCTTACTCACTAAGAACTTTCTCCCCGAGCTCGTCCGTTTCGCTTCGCTCAACATGACTCCGCTTTTCGATTCTCCACACAAGCAAAACTGTTTGCTTGTTCTGTCTCGCAAAGACAAACAAAATCTATGACAAAAAGCCATAAATTTTGTGTCTTGTGCGGTCAGGGAGGATCGAACTCCCGCCCCGTGCTTGGCAAGCACGCGTACTACCACTATACTATGACCGCTTAGCTATCTTGAAAGGTGTTTAGGCACCAAACTAATCCAAGTTAGCATTTTTTCTTTCAAGAATCTACTAGAAAAATTCATAGTGCAAATGCCGAACCTGATTTTATTTGTCTTATGCTTCCCCCTAATAATTACTGTTTTAGTGAAAGAGTTATTATCCAAACCCGCTTCCTCTATCCAATATTTTTTACATTCAGATTCCTTAAGATCTGGGTATATTATTAGAGATGCGCGAATTCTTTCTTTTGGTACATTACAAACTTTAAGTAAAAACTCCTTAAAAACCTTGATCATTTTGGGGTCCGTGTTTGTTACTCTAAATTGCGCAGACACTTTATCGCCCTCCCCCCAGTAAATCATAACCCCTGAAACAAAAAGAGGGTGATTCTTGAGCAAATCAAACTCACTTCTCGCATCTTCCCTCGCCTCTTCGTACAGCCGGTCAAGATGCCTACCTCTAATTTTACCCAGATGTACTATTCTGGCTTTGTTTTTTTCTAAATATTTATTATTTAATTTCTGAGAAAGAGACACCGACCAATCCTGCTTACTGAACCAATCAGAAAGGGTCGAGATGGGCACCCCCAGTTCTTCGCGGATTTCTTTATAGCTCTTACCTGTTGTTCTGAGGTTGAAAGCTTTTTCTTTGTCCTTTCTCATATATACCTATATAAGTATAGGACAGGGATTCAACTATTGCAAAACTAAGAGAGAGCGAGGGCTGTATCGCTGTCGTCATTAGATAAAATGGGTGCCCATCTCTCAAATCTGCACGCCACACACTTATTTCTCACCCTAAGTTCCTTGCCGACCAACCTTGTTTCAATCGGCTTCATCATTCCCCTGCATCCCTCTGCCCTATCGCCCGGATCCATATCAACATGTTTTGACCAAAGACATTTCTCACAATGGTCTGTAAAACCATTACCAATATTTTGGTGTTTACAATTTTCGCAAACAAAGTCTTCTTTTGTTCTTTTAAATGTCATGTTTGACTTTTCAGTATACCCAATGTAACCTATTTTTAGATCTGAACAAGGACCAAACAAACCGAGGAGAGTGCAATGAGCTTCCCGCTGAACTTTCTCGAGGTGCTGGGCCTCTTAGCCCTCACCGTCATGATTACGGTTTTCGTTCCAGGTACCATGTATTTGGTACGGAACCTCCATGACTTCGCTGGATATGGGGCGCCGGCATACTTTGCCATGCTCATTGGTGCAGTCGGCGTGAGCATTTCATCCTCGGGCTTACTGTTCTTTCAGTTACGGAAACTATCGAGGGCAACGAAAAACAAGGCCCGGTGAAAGGGTCTCCGAGCAACTGACAAAATGGGCATCACATACGTGGTGCCTTTTGTTTTTAATAAAAATCTTTCGGGGCGCCGGGAAACTTTCATTACATGAACTGTACACCTTTCGCGTCGTGCTCACGAGCGCCTCTCGGCGTGACTTACTAGTCATCCGCGCGACATACTCAAGGTCTTCGACTCCCGGCCATAAGCCGATACTTCGGCTTATTAGCCCTCACAATAAAAACTCTGTTTTTCTTGTCGGGGCGCCGGGAATCGAACCCGGCCCTTATGTTCCCAAAACATATATACTACCGATATACTACGCCCCGTCGAACAGATGAATATCTTATCACAAGGTTTAAAAAATACTATATTTTTAGCTCTTTTTTAAAGGACATTATCTATATAGGTCACTTTTGCCCTTTTGTTATCTTTGCTTATTGCCACAATCACAGCATCTATCTGTATGTCTCCTTCATCAATATTGTGCTCTAGGCAATAAGTCTCCACTGCCCTATGCATTCTTTCCAATTTCTTTGGGTGTATATTCTCTTCTGGCCTAATGGTTTCATATGTAACACCACCTTCAGCCGTTTCATATGAAACAGCTGACTTGACCTCAACAAAATGAGTATATTCCCCCTTTTTAGCAATTAGATCGATCTCTCCCCAAGGCCGTAGATAATTAGACTCAATTACAGTAAACCCTCGTTTCATGAGAAACTTTTTGGCTATATTTTCTCCAAAATCACCAAATTTTCTTTTTCCTGTCTTAGTCATAAATCTACCTTTATTGGCTTAAATTATACATAAATTGGGTAAAATTAGTTAATTTTAATGTTTCATAAGAAACGTTGAAATATATGTTTCACGTGAAACACTTCTTATATACTAATTTCAAATATATGGCTTATTTAAGCCCTATATTGGGCAAAAACTTTCACCAATAAGGACAAGATTTCGTTGTCTTTGATACACCTTTCCACAGAGTTATCCCCAATTTTGTTCATTTTTCAACAATTTATGGTCAAATAAGCTTGAAAATTAGGCGTTTTTTACAAAAAAAACATTGTGTTGCAAATAAGTAAAAGGACTTTAAAAAGACGTCTTACTGACAATTGTACTAGAGAGAGTGTAATTTGAAGTAAGTTCCACTTCGAGGTGCAACCATCACTCCGGCTTTCGATTCTCCGCACAAAATATCTGCTTATTTTGTGCGGGATGCGAGAATCGAACTCGCGCATCGAACTTGGAAGGTTCGCATTCTACCACTAAACTAATCCCGCTAGAATTCTTGTATTGTATATTACTTGCCCACTTCGTCAATCCAGGCATTAATCTTTCTTCCAAGAAACACCCCAAATCTTTTGTTGCCTTTGCTCTTTATTGTCATGTGGGCTGTCCCATGGGGAAGTTTACCTCTTTTGGAAATAGAGGTTTTTATCCTTTTGTCGATTTGGCTTTTCTGGAACTGTTCTTCTGAAAGCCCTGTTTGCTTTGACCAAAATCTTATTGACTCATAAATATTATTATCTGGATATAGATGCAGTCTAATAACAAAATTCGGCTCAGTTAGGCCACATATTTCCTTAAACCACCTTATTGATAACTTAATAATCCTAGGATCAGCATTTACAACTCTAACCAAATTATTACCCTTTGTACCCTCACCCCAATACAGCCCTAAGCCAAGCATAAAAAGGTCTCTCTTAGTAATAGACATTATTTCTTTTTTGGCTTCAATTTTAGCTGTTTTAAATGAGTCTCTCTTTTGCTCGTGTTTTCTTAAAGATGCCTGAACCCTTGCCTTACCAATACGAAGTAAGGTTTCTTTGTTTGGCCTATATGGAATGGCCCAAAGCCAATTACTTAATGTGCTCTTTGAGATGCCAACAACTTTAGAAATATATGAATAAGAATGCCCAGATTGTCTCAAAAAAATAGCCTTTTCTTTTAACTCTTGTCTGTTCATAGATAGAATGATACCACGGAATGCAGTAGATTGCCGTTCGTATTTTTCTATATTGAGTATCTTTAAAAAGATCGGCCCAGAATGGGGTTTGTGTGCCCTGAGGGACTCGAATCTTACAGATTCTGTACACCTTTCGTCTCGCCATAAGCGAGATACTCAAGGTTTTCGAGCCCCTCCAAAAACACTCGGTTTTGTGCACCCGGAGGGACTCGAACCCCCAACCCCTTGTTCCGAAGACAAGTACTCTATCCGTTGAGCTACGGGTGCATATCTGTAGAATGATACTTTATTAGAAGCTTTTGCCAAGCCATAACCTTTCTTAAATTATGTACTTTTGAAACGGTTAATCTCAAACAACCCTTATAATTAGGGTTCTTTTTGACATTGTGTTGAGTTGGTTTATATATGGTCTTTTGAAATTTTTCCTTGGAAATACCAACTACGTTTTCCCAAAATCCCTCACAATTTTCGTGATCGTATACTTTATGAATATACAATCTAAACTTTATAAAGTCTCTAGAAATCCCCAAATACTTTTCTATCCAGAAAATCATAAATCTTATCATTTCAGAATCTGAATTAACGAAATGAAACTCGTTACCACTTTTAGATCCTTCTGCCCAATATAAAGCCACGCCAATAACAAAAAGTAAATCATTCTTGAAAATCTCGAAATCGTTTTCTGCTTCCTCAAACGAACTCTTTTCTCTTTCAACTCTTCTATCGTGATTTGATAAGGCCGCCTTCCAGCGACCGTTATCCTGTTTGAGCTTGATTTTCTCTCTTAAATCCGCTATTTCTTTGTCAGTAAAATTGGTAAATTTAAACCAGGAAGAAAGTGTCGACTTAGAAACTGGAACTATCTCTTTGATTTCGTTGTAACTCAAACCTTGTTTTCGCAGACTGATTGCAAGTTGTTTTTCTTCTAATTTAGTTCTCATAGTTAGTTAATTGTACTACATGGTTCATATAATTTACTAAAATAATGCTAACATATATCAATGCAAGATCTATTTCCGATTCCCAAAACCGTTTCACGAATAACAGAAGGGCTTGAAAAAGCTGGTTTTGAGGCCTATCTAATAGGTGGATGTGTTAGAGATTTGTTTTTGGGCAAAACTCCAAAAGACTGGGACGTAACGACCAACGCTAAACCCGAACAGATAATAGAGCTCTTCCCAAAAACATTTTATGAAAATGAATACGGCACGGTTGGTGTGGTAAATGAAGGGGAGAGCGATCCAACACTTGAAATTATAGAAGTAACACCCTACAGGATTGAAGAGGCATACAGCGACAGCAGAAGGCCTGACAGTGTATCTTTCAATGCAACCATAGAAGATGACTTGAAGCGCAGAGACCTCACAATGAATGCTATTGCTCTGAATATATCTAAGAACACTGTGATCGACCCATTTGGCGGTAGGGCGGACATACAAAAAGGCCTAATTAGGGCCGTAGGAGAACCAAAAGAGCGCTTTAGTGAAGATGCACTTAGAATGATGCGAGCCGTTCGCCTCCACGCAGAGCTGGGTTTCACTATAGAAGAGGCAACAAAAGAGGGGATTAAGGATTCTGCGGAACTACTCAAAAAAATTGCCAAAGAAAGGATTCGTGATGAATTCGTAAAAACGATAATGTCTGACAATCCAATGGAAGCCATAGCTGTATCACAAAACCTTGGCGTACTCGAGTACATCGTGCCAGAACTCTTAGACTCCATTGGTATAGAACAAAATCAGGCCCACGCTTTTGATGTCTGGACTCATTTACTGAAGTCTCTTCAACACTCAGCAGATAAAAAATGGCCAATTCATATACGTTTGGCAGCATTATTTCATGATATTTCCAAACCAGAAACAAGGAGAAGGTCCAAAGAAAAGGATGAATGGACCTTTTATGGCCATGAAGTTGTCGGCGCCAGAAAAACAGCGACCATACTTAAGAATTTAAAATTCTCAAAAGAATTGACGGACCAAGTGGTCAAACTTGTAAGGTGGCACATGTTTTTTTCCGATACAGAGCAGATTACTCTTTCAGCAGTAAGAAGACTCATTTCTAATGTTGGCAAAGAAAATGTTTGGGACCTAATGAATCTAAGGGTTTGTGACCGCATAGGAACTGGAAGGCCCAAAGAAAACCCTTATCGCTTGAGAAAATACAAGGCAATGGTTGAAGAGGCGATGAGAGATCCTGTGTCCGTAGGAATGATTGAGCTAGACGGCAAGGATATTATGGATATCACCGGTATCCCAGCCAGCCCAAAGGTGGGCCAAATACTTCACGCCCTACTTGAAGAAGTACTAGAAAATCCAGAACTTAACAAAAAGGATACTTTATCTAAAAAGGCGATAGAATTAGCCGTACTTTCAGAAGAAGAGCTCAAAAAAAGAGGTGATTCGGGCAAAGAAAAAAGGGAGGATGAAGAGAAAAAGATACTAAAAAGTATCAGGGGAAAATACAAGGTGCAATAATCCGCACACTAAGTTTGGCATAGTTACCATTTATATTTCACCAAGTTACCGTCTTGATGATTTTAAATTTGTAACCGCAAATTTACCACATGAATAGATTTGGCAACAAAAATATAATGCCAAACTTAGTGTGCGGATAAAACACAAAGACCGCCGGAGCAGTTGCGGTGCTTGGCGGTCTTAGGTGAAAGGGCCGCTCAGTTAGGAATGCAAAGGATTATATATCCGAAAAAACAAAAAAGTGTAGTACGTTGGTGATATATGAATTTCCTCTACTCTCCAGACCAAGCTGGTCTCTCACAGAGTTCGAACTCTTGAAAGAACGATGCTAACGAGATTATGTCCTTGAAACTTCCTCCCGCGCTTCTGAAGAAAGTATATCACCTATAAAGGACATTGGAAATACAACTGTGGATAAACGGATGTCCTTGATCCACACACTAACCTTAGTTTAATATGTTGATGCTCTCTTTTATTCTATCCAACAACTGTCTTCTTGCCTGCCCACGCAACTTAAGCATTTTTTCTCTACGCCGAGCGCCGTTTTCAGAAAAGTACGATTCATAATAAACAAGAAAATATGGCCTTTTAGCTTTTGTAGACGGGACAAGGCCTCCATTGTGTTCCGATAATCGCCTCTTTAGATTGTTAGTAGAACCTATATACAGTTATACAGTTCGCCAACTTTTTTTGTTTTTAAAACATAAACGTAGAACATAATGAAAATAAAGTTAGTGTGCGGATCAAGCTCACTTGAGCTCTATTTCAATAGGACAGTGATCAGAACCGAAAATAGAGCCTAAAATATCGGTTTTCCTGACTCTTGAAACAAATTCATCACTTACAAAAAAGTAATCTATCCTCCATCCAACATTTCTATCGCGAGCAAAGGTTTTCATATCCCAGTATGTATAGGCATTCTCTTTGTCTGGATAGAGGTGACGAAATACATCAACATATCCCTTATCAATAACCTTGTCTATCCAAGCCCTTTCTTCTGGCAAAAATCCTGTATTTTTTTCATTCTCCTTTGGCCGAGCTAAATCCACTTCTTTATGGGCAGTGTTCACGTCACCACAAAATATAACTGGCTTATGTTTTCTCAACTTCTCAATAAAAGTGAGAAATTGGTCGTAGAACTTAAGCTTATAAGCAAGTCGATCTGGGCCACCTCCTCCATTGGGAAAATAAACATTCAAAAGGAAGAAATCCTCATATTCCGCCCCAACAACTCTGCCTTCTGGATCTTTTTCTTTGCCTATTCCATAAAAAACATCTAGGGGTTTCTCTTTTGTATATATGGCCGTACCACTATAGCCCTTTTTGACATCTGAAGAGTTGAAGTATGAATAATACCCAGCTGGATTTCTCACTTCTTCAGGAAGTTGCTCTGGATTAGATTTTGTTTCCTGTAAACAGAAAATATCTGAGGAGTCATTCACTAACCACTCAAAATGGCCCTTTCTGTGGACCGCCCTCAGGCCATTAACATTCCAAGAGATGATACGCATCCTAGAAGTATAACAGTAAGCGCTACTTGGTAGTAATTAAGTTTAAACAAGCTAGACCCGGCGCGTTTATAGCGCGCCGGGTCCTTTGTATCAAATCAGCAGGGAAGAACACCAAAACGTGGCGTCTTCTTTGAAGATTGTCTGACCAAAGAAACAAATACAATCTTCAGATTCCTCCTCTTAACTTCAATTGTTTTAGACAAGATGCGACAGAACCAGAAAATACCATCGTTTTGAAGTAACGCCCTTTGCCTAGGGGTGAGTGTGTCTCCCATGATCACAAAGAGGATGGCTTCATTGCCATTCTTGTAATTACACTCCCATTGTCCCTTGAGAGAACCTTCTTGGTATCCAATCTCAAAATCCAGAGCGATAACAGTCCCCGGAGCAATGTTTAGCATTGCTTTGCCTCCATCTAAAGTGAACCCGTTCTGCACTAGAGATTCTCACAAAGCAAATATTTGTCAATAAATTCAAAAAAGTTATGCTCTCTAATTTCTCTTATTATGAAATTTTTTGTGTATATCCTTTAAATGATGGTCGGTTACGTGGGTGTATATCTGGGTTGTGGTAATGTTGGCGTGGCCCAAAAGAGTCTGGACACTGCGAATATCGGCTCCGTTTTGAAGCAAGTCTGTAGCAAAGCTGTGTCTTATAACGTGAGGAGTAACCCTCTTTGAAATTCCAGCTTTAACAGCATAATGTTTTACGATTCTTTCGATTGAACGTCTGTTTAAGTGACTACTTTCTCCACGTCGCATATCTCTACCAACTTGGACGAATAGGGCATCCGCCATGTCCTTGCGGGCATCCATATATTTCTTACCCGCCTCTTTGGCTTCTGGGGAAATAAAAACCACCCTAACCTTGCCACCCTTACCACGAACGGAGAATTCATCAGCCGTCCAATCAAGGTCGCTGGTTAGAGAACACAGTTCCGATACACGTAAACCAGTTGAAAATAGAAGTTCTAAAACAGCCTTATCTCTCAAAGACTTCAAATCTTTACCATCTGGAGCATCTAAAAGTCGCTTTAGTTCAGATTTACTAATTAGGTCGAGAGATCTTTCTGAAACCTTAGCAAGCTCAATTTGATCTGCGGACATAGACTCTACACCCCTCTTAGTTAAGTACTTAAGAAACATTCGTAGAGCAATGAGGTAATAATTTTGTGTTTGGCGAGACATAGTCTTACCTGTTTGTTTGTTGTTTCCAGCCGACTGTCGATTCAACCACAATCTAAATTCCCTGATCATTTCTGGGTTTATATCCTTTGGACTCTTGACCTTGGTGTGCTCTAAAAACACCGCCAGATAATGATCGTAGTTTTCAATTGTCCTGATAGCCCGTCCACGACCAATTTCTAAGTCTTCAAGAAACTCTCTTTTAAATTTTAATAGTTCCATAGTGTCGCACCCCGTCATAGATTCGCCGGACATTAACATTTTTCCGAAAAATCCAGAGCAGGCTCGCCTCACGGCTTCTGAAGACAATAACGGAATACTCTGCGATAAATCCCTGACGGGGTCGCACAATATTATATCAGAAAATGCCCCTTTCCTTAGCTTTACAAGCTGAAATGGAGCAACTACAAAAAAGGGTTGCAAAAATAATGGTTTTATGCTATTATGGTCGGACAATGATTACGAAAACAAAGAAAGCGAAAATTATCAAGGAGGTGAAAACTCACGATACTGACACTGGTTCTCCAGAGGTTCAGATTTCTATTTTAACAAAAAGAATTGAGGAGTTAGCTTCTCACCTCAAAAAAAACCAGAAAGATAACCACTCTCGCCGAGGACTGCTCGGTATGGTATCGGAACGTCAGGCACAAATGAATTATCTACAAAAGAAAAATTCAAAGCGCTTCAATGCCCTGATGAAAAAACTGAATTTGAAAAAACGAAGCTAAGTATTAGCAAACTATTAATATGAACCGTGCGAATGAATACTAGATAGGAGATAAGGGTATAAATATTACCCCCTATATGTATTTTTATTTTATATAATTTATATGACTGTAATAAAACACAAAGATCAACGCGTTGGTATTTTTATTGATGCTCAAAATTTGTACCATAGTGCAAAAAATCTTTACCATTCAAAAGTAAATTTTGGTCAGGTGGTAAAAGACGCCCTTGCTGGGAGACCTCTTATCCGTGCGGTTGCTTATGTCATCACCACAGAGGGGGGCGAAGAAAAAAGCTTTTTTGAGGCTCTAGAAAAAGCCGGAATTGAAACAAAAACAAAGAATCTCCAGATCTTTCTTGGCGGAGCCAAGAAAGCCGACTGGGATGTGGGCATGGCAATGGACGCAGTAAAAATGGCACCGAAACTTGACACTATCATTTTAATATCAGGAGATGGAGATTTCGTACCTTTGGTGGAATATTTAAAAAATACTCACGGATGTCAGGTTGAAGTTGCGGCTTTTGGTAAATCTTCATCAAGCAGATTGATCGAGGTGGCCGACGACTTTATTGATCTTGATGAAAACGCAAGAAAATATCTTTTAGGAAGAGCGCCCCAAAAACAAAGTAGGAGTACAAAATCTAGCTAAGCAGTGCTGTCGTTTGCAAACAACTGAATTTCATATAACAACAATCCCTCTGTGATAGAATAAAATCACGAATGTATTTTTTCTATGCCAGAAGAAACAGACAAAATAAGCCCTAGCTTGCCAAATGAAACCGCCGAAAACGCGAGTGACGGTGTCGCAAAAGGAATGAGAGAGAGCCCTGAGAATCAGCGTGAAGTTTTTGAGCGTATCAATGGAAAAACAGAAACAAAATCTTCGGGAGATTTTACTGCTCAACATCCAGAGGTAGTAATAAAAAATCTTCGCACATTCCAAGGTGACGTCGCCGAAGCAATGAAGCAACAAAACACATCCGTTCTCTCTATTGCCATGGCCGAACAACAAAGACAGGCCACTAGAGAAATGGTCGCAGATGAAACAAGGCAGTCATATATACCTCCACAAAGTATCGTGGAAAGAATTCTTGGAGCAAAAAAACAAGAACGAATCAATATACCTGGACCAAAGAAACCTACGATTAGACAGACCATACCCAAAGCTACCCCGGCGATCCCCACAACACCAATCACTGAAAAAATAATAAAGAAAGACCCAATTAAGCAAGATGCCCATACAAGCTATACCTCCAGGGTTGTGTTTAGCCAGAAACCAGAAAATAAACTCGGCCCTGATTTTAAGAAAAACGTTTTCACCATTATTTTAAGTATTATCCTAATACTATCGGGGATCGGAGCTGTGATTGTTCTTTTCATGCTTCAAAGTAACGACCCAGCAATAGCGCCAACTCCGACCAATCTTCAAGCCCTCCTCTCCTACAATAAACAAGAAAGTATTTTGACTGACAATCTTAGTAGAGAAGAGTTAATCCAAAAAATAGATACCGCCAAACGTGAGCAAGCACTTGAAATGAACGACGTCCTCTTTATTTCCCTTAAGGAAACAGTAGGGGAAGGTGAGGAACCAATCACCACACAAACGCTTTTCGGAAAACTCAAGACACAAATACCGCCAGCAACACTTCGGTCTTTCAATAAGGCTTTTATGCTAGGTATATACAACATAAACGGCAATCATCCATTTTTGATAGTAAAAATATCTTCTTTCGAAAATGCCTTCGGTGGTATGCTTTTGTGGGAAAAAACACTAAACAAGGACTTGGGCTCTCTATTTTCTGCGCGAGCAATCCCAATTACAGAATTTATACCAACAGAAATCGCCTCTTCTACAAACGGAACTGCGGTACCCTCCAACACGACAAAAATTGTTAACGTTGACATAGGAATAAATGAGGACTTTGAGGATATTACAATACGTAATAAAGATGCTCGCGTACTAAAAAACGCACGAGGAGACACGATACTCTTATATTCATTTTTAGACCAACAAACACTCCTGATTACCTCAAGTGAAGCCCCACTTAGAGAGATTATCAACAAACTAAACTCCCTAAAACTTATACGCTAAACAGCTTGTTGCATAAGTTCTTTCGCTTGATATCATAGACCTATGACACCAGAACAACTAAGATCCTTTGCAGAAAAACTCAAAACAGAAAAGGAGCTTCTTGAAAAGGAGCTACAAACTGTAGGTAGAAGGAATCCCGACAATCCCGCCGACTGGGAAGCGGTGCCGGCTGACACAGAAGAAGATGGGGCTGATGAGAATGTGATAGCTGACACCATAGAAGAATACGAGGGCAACACTGCCATACTTAAACAATTAGAAATTCGGTACAACGAAGTACTGGGGGCTATTGAAAGAATAGAAAATGGATCGTACGGAAAATGCGAAGTGTCTGGAGAACCTATTGAAATGGACCGCCTAGAAGCGAATCCAGCCGCCAAAACCTGCAAGGTTCACATGAGCTAGTTTGGGGTTCTTAGATTCGTGAACTTGTAAGATTAATCGACAACCCAAAACTTATAGGATTCTTAACTCACAACCTTTGTCATGCCTTTCGCCAAAGTTCACAGCGCCCAAACCTCCCTTCTCTCGGCGCATATCATCGATATTGAAGTTGATCTCTCGAAGGGGCTGAATGCCTTTACTTTGGTGGGGCTACCGGACAAGGCGGTTGAAGAGTCTCGAGACCGAGTATCAGCGGCCATCAAACATAGCGGATTTCCTTCACCCAAAAGCACCAAGCATAAAATTGTCATAGCACTTGCACCTGCTGACATCAAAAAAGAAGGACCTGCTTTTGACCTTGGAATTGCCGTAGCCTATCTCATGGCAAGTGAGCAAATACAAACTGACATCGACATTAAAACGACTCTTTTTTTAGGGGAACTCTCCCTTGATGGCAAACTTCGGTCAATCAAAGGAACACTCCCGATAGTCCTTGAAGCAAGAAAGAAAGGCTTCAAGGAGATTTTTTTACCAAAAGAAAATGCGGAAGAGGGCGCCCTAGTTGATGGCGTGGCAATTTTCGGAGCAGAGAATCTAAAAGAGGTTGTGAAACATATAAAAAAACATAATCCAACAAGCTCGCCGGAAAAAATTTCTACAAAAATAGCCCGCCAACCAAAAACTAATCTACCTGAAAAAGTTGCGCGAGAAGGGAGAGTGAGTTTTGAAGATGTAAGGGGGCAAGAACATGTAAAAAGGGGGCTGGAAATCGCAGCGGCGGGTGGACACAACATTGCCCTCTATGGACCACCAGGAACTGGCAAAACGATGCTTGCTCAAGCATTCGTACATATTTTGCCACCGCTTTCTTTTGATGAAGTACTTGAGGTTACAGCCATTCATTCTGTAGCTGGACTACTCAAAGGTCCATTGGTGATTAACCCACCACTCCGCTCCCCCCATCACACAGCTTCATATGTAGCTATTGTTGGAGGTGGCGCAACTCCAAAGCCAGGGGAAATCACCTTGGCCCATAGAGGAGTTCTTTTTCTAGATGAATTCCCAGAATTTGAAAGACGGGTAATTGATGCACTCCGCCAACCACTTGAGGATAGGGTTGTGTCTGTCACTAGGGCCAGGGGAAGTGCTAATTTCCCATCCAATTTTATATTAATAGCGGCCATGAACCCCTGTCCGTGTGGAAATTATGGGTTTAGGGGAAAAGAATGCATATGTGGGCCAATGGAACTTTTGAGATACAAGAAAAAAATATCAGGACCCATACTTGAGCGCATTGATCTTTGGCTCGATGTCCCACGCATTGAACATGAAAAGCTTTCTGGACTTCCAACAGGGGAAACTTCTGAGAGCGTGCGAAATAGAGTAGAAAAAGCTAGAACCCTTCAGCGTAAACGACTTAAAAGGCACGGTAGCTACTCAACCTTTAACGGTGAAATGAATGTACGTGACTTGGTGGCTATTGTAGACATGCCTGAAGAAGCAAAAGAACTTCTGAATGCTTCAGCAAAATCTTTAGAACTTTCCCCCCGTGTTTATCACAAAGTTATTAAAGTGGCCCGCACCATAGCCGATCTTGCCCAAAGTGATTTGGTACTTTCCCAACACATTTTAGAAGCATTGCAATACAGGCCAAAAAAACAATAGGAGAAAATATTAGTTTATTTAGAAAGGATTCTTTGCTCCGCGGATTTCAAAGTGAACGTGATTACCTGTGGACTTTCCAGTATTACCAACGTAGCCAATAACTTGTCCTTGGTCAACAAATGCTCCTTGAGATATAGCTGTATTACTCATATGTGCATAGAGGGTTTGCGTACCATTACCGTGCTCAATGATGACATAGCTTCCATAACCACCATTCCAACCACTATTTCTACTAATAAGAACTTTTCCTGACGCAGACGCAACTATTGGGGTTCCATTAGGGGAAGCAATGTCTACAGCGTTATATCCATGTATGCCTTGAGACTTTGTACCACTTGTTGGTCTGATGTAATAGCCACTAAAAACAGAGGCTTGAGAGCCAGAGGAGGTTCTAACTGCGGCGGCAGAAGCTTTTGTTGGTTGGGCGAGAATCTCACCATCTGGAATGATTATTTCGTCACCAATTGCCAGAACAGATTTTTCTGTAATATTGTTAAACCTCATAATCTCCTCTATGTCGCCTTTATACGCCTTTGCGATAGATTGCAGAGTATCCTTTGTCTTTACAGTATGACGAACACCAGAAACTGGCAATATTACTAGAGTTTGACCAGGTTTAATGTTAGAGCCGGATATATCATTGTTCCATCGAATAGTATTTGCTGATACATCAAACATACTGGCAATCTGAGAAAGGGTGTCGCCTTCGCGTACAACATAAACGCTAATCTTGTCTGAAGGAGGAAGAATGCTGTCATTCCCATAATTATCGCCAACGGGACTACTGTCTGGAAGAAGGGCGGTACCCTCCACTATGGTGATGTCTGCGCCACCTTGAGATGGATTTGGATCAATGTTTAAAGAGGCCTGCAAAAGAGGGATGGTTTGGGAATTGTGGACCTGGGTTATATTCTGGTTATTTTTGGGAGATACTATTTGAGATACAAAGGAGAAAATGCCCGCTTGAACCAAAATTGGAAAAGAGAGAATTACGAGTACAGTTATGGAGTTTTTAGCACGTCGTCCTGAGTGAGTCTTGTCTGTCGGAAGGTTGCTTTTTAAGCGACGAAATTTAGAAACAATCGAAGGGAATAAAATAGGCCTAGGATTAATGATAATTCTGGATCTCTAAAGAAAAACGGCTCAACAGGGCCAAATAAATTTCTTTAGATAAATGGTGGTACCCCTCAAGTATAGCAAGAACACCCCCGTGGTCAACCATCAAAAGTTAGTCTTGTGGATATCCAAATGTGCCAAAAATTACACAAACGGAGGCGGGTTTTTATCGTGTGATATAGTGTTCTCCATGAACAAACCTCCGCAACTCAATCCGGCACAAAGAGAGGCGGCATTAGCAATAAATGGCCCAGTCCTAATACTCGCAGGAGCCGGAGCAGGAAAAACAAAAACCCTAACCGAACGAATCGTTGAGATTGTAAAAAGTGGAGTGTCCCCATCAAATATTTTAGCGATCACCTTCACAAATAAAGCCGCGAACGAAATGCGAGGAAGAATTTTTGACCGGCTTTCAAATGAGCCGACACTTAATAATCCAATTTCTTCAGAAGAAAGGCCTTTTGTTAGCACGTTTCACTCACTGGGGGTACATATAATAAAGGAAAATGCCCATTTACTTGGTTTGCCTAGATTTTTTGGCATTTTTGACAAAGGAGACTCAAAACAGGCAGTCAAAAAAGCCCTGCAAGAAATAGGACTCGACCCAAAGCAATATGATCCGGGGAAAATACTTGGAATTATATCTAAGGAAAAGGGAGCTGGGAGAAAGTTGGAGGAATTTGAAATTGAAGCTGAGGGAAACTTCTTTTCTTCATTGGTCGCAAAGGTTTGGCACAAATACGAAGGGACTCTAAAACAGGAAAAAGCTCTGGACTTTGATGACCTTCTTCTTCATACAGCAAAACTCTTGGACAATGAAAAGGTTAGGGAGTATTACCAACAAATTTGGCGCTATATACACATAGATGAGTACCAAGATACCAATGGAGCACAGTATCAGATTGCCAAACGCCTCGCCGAAGGTGGAAGAAATATATGTGTCGTTGGTGATATTGACCAAAATATTTACAGCTGGCGAGGTGCGCAAATTCAAAACATACTCCATTTTGAGAAGGACTATCCAGAAGCCAAGGTGATTCTTTTAGAAGAAAATTACCGCTCAACACAAAACATTTTGTTGGCTGCAAATAAAATAATATCCAAAAATGTGTTCAGAAAAGAAAAGAATCTCTTCACAAAAAATGAAGAGGGTGATTTGATTTCTATTTTTGAAAGTTTTGATGAGGTGAGTGAGGCGGAATTTGTAGCTACTCAGTCAGAAAAACTCATAGCTGGCGGGGTGGCGCCGGAAGAAATCGCCGTTCTCTACCGAGCCAACTTTCAATCTCGGGCTATTGAAGAAGCCTTTTTATCCTACGGAGTTTCATACCAACTCATTGGCACTAAGTTCTTCGAGCGAAAAGAAGTGCGAGACATACTTTCATATATAAAGGCGGGACTAGAACCAAAATCGCTGTCAGATGTAAAAAGAATTATCAATGTTCCAGCAAGGGGAATAGGGAAAGTGACAATTTTGAAAATTTTTGAAGGAAGAGCAGACACTTTGCCAGCAACAGTAAGAGCAAAATACAATTCATTCCAAAATCTGCTAGAAAAAATTGGAAAATACGCCCATGAAAAAAAACCAAGTGAGACGGTAAAATTTGTAATGAAAGAGGCGGGGCTTGAAGATATGTATAAAGGTAAAGGAGAAGATGATCAAGAAAGGTTAGAAAACATGAGAGAGCTTGTCACTTTGGCCACACGCTATGACAGTATGCCAGCCCCAGAAGGAATCGAGCAGTTTTTAACAAATGCCGCGTTGGAAAGTGACCAGGATGACCTAGATAAACCAGTGTCTGGCGTTAAGCTTATGACCGTCCATGCCTCAAAAGGGCTGGAATTTGACTATGTATTTATTACTGGGCTTGAGGATAATTTATTCCCACACAAAAGAATGAGGGAGGGCGTCGCAAAAAACGAGGATGATGAGGAAGAGAGGAGGCTTTTTTATGTGGCACTAACTAGAGCAAGAAAGAAACTTTTTCTATCATATGCACAAATGAGAACTATCTTCGGGTCAAAACAAGTAAATATTCCATCAGAATTTATATTTGATATACCAGAAGAGATCATTGTCCGAGAAGAGGGGACTTACGGCCTTTTGAGAAAGCCTCTATTTAGTATAGATTTTTAAAAACCAACCTGAAATTATGGAGTAACTTTTGTTTAAAATAATTTTCACCTTTTTACTCGCACTTTTTTATTTAATTGCTTAATTACTTTTCTGATTTATTTTTTACTTTTTTTCATTTTTCCCCCACCATACAAGACCACAATACAACATCCTCCAATACTTTAACCTATAGGTTGAAATATTGGAGGATGGGTATAATATAATATTATGTTCAAAAAAGACCCGAAATCAATAGAACAATTTAGTCGAGGAGAGATAGCCAAAACAATTCTAAAGGGGTTGGCGATAGGAGGGTTTGTTGGTATTACCATTTTTGCACCAAACGCCTTACAGATTGTAAATCTATTCAAACCAAAAAATTACAGGGAAAGAGCTCGTATAAAATACGCCTTAAATACACTACACAAAAAAAGCTATGTAAAATACTCTCCAACAAAAAACAACCCTAGTATATTAATCACGTCACAAGGACTCAAAAAAGCACGGGAATATTCTTTAGACAATCTAAAAATATACGAGCCAAAAAAATGGGATAAAAACTGGAGAATGGTCTTGTTTGATATACCAGAAAAATTAAGGCGTTCAAGAAGAGAAGTAAGTTTCCGACTTAAGGACATAGGGTTCTTTCCATATCAAGATTCTGCTTTTGTGATACCGTATGAGTGTAGAAGGGAAGTAAATATCATCAGTGAGCATTTTTTTGTCAAAAAATATATAAAATATTTAACTATAAAAACAATGGAGGATGAAAAGATGCTCAAAAAACACTTCTGCCTACAGTAAGAAATCTGGATTAATCCTCGTAAATAACACCACTATTATCCTCCAACATCTCAACCTATAGGTAAAGAAGTTAGAGGGTGGGTAAATAAGATATAAAATGAAAGACAAGATGAGGGGTAAAATAAAAGGTGAAATGAAAAAAGGTTTTAGAAAAAAGAAATCGTTGGGGCAAAATTTTTTGAAAAGCAAAAGTGCTGTAAGAAATATAGTCCTCTCTGGAGAAATTATTTCCGAAGACACCGTGCTTGAAATTGGGCCTGGAAAAGGAATTTTGACTCAAGCCCTACTTGAAACACCTGCCAAAATAATTGCGGTGGAAAAAGATGACAGATTAATACCAGAACTTAAAGAAAGATTTGCGGAAGAAATTAAGAAGGAAAAACTTCAAATCATCCACGGGGATATTTTAGAAACACCGATAGAGAATATTATCCCTGAAGGGAACTATAAAGTTATTGCAAATATTCCCTACTACATCACCGGAGCGCTTTTTCGCCTTCTTTTAGAATCAAAAAATCCACCAACTAGAATGGTGGTCTTAGTGCAAAAAGAAGTGGCAGAAAGAATTGTGGCCCGAGACAAAAAAGAAAGTATTCTTTCGCTAAGTATAAAGGCCTATGGAAATCCTAAAATCATAGAACGCGTGAGCAAAAAAATGTTTAGCCCGGTGCCAAAAGTAGACTCTGCTGTTTTATTAGTGTCGGAAATTAATAAAAGTTTTTTTGAAAATATGGGTGAAAGAACTTTTTTCAAATGGATTAAAGCTGGCTTTTCTCAAAAAAGAAAGAAGGTAATCAGAAACCTTGAGGCGGTAGCGACAAAAGAAGTGCTAAATCAAATATTTGCAAATCTAAATATAGACTCAGATTCAAGAGCCGAAGATTTAACACTAGAGCAGTGGAAAAACTTCTACAAAGGAAAACCTGGCGAAGAGGACCCTGTATAAAGGATAATCCCGTCAGCAAAAGGAGGCAGACACAGAGGGGCGACACCGAGGCAGGGCGTAAGTGGGGCGGGGGTAAATTTACCCAGATGCCAAGATGTGGGCGGAGGTAGTATTAAAAACGCTATATGGTTATATCTTATGGTCGCCGGCGTCAAAAGAAGTGCGCGAAAAACATATGGATATATTAGTGGATGCAAAACCGCGTATTGAACCAAAACCGTGCCCGGAATACAAGTACAAGGCATCGAAAAAAGAACATACCCACCAAAACTAGGGGGAAATTGGGCAAATGTCACAGTGGGCTGTAAAAATAAAGCTGCTACAAAAAAATAAAAGAGGCTCTTTCTCATGGTTATGATTCTACATTAAAATACCAGCATCAGTGAAACAGAATCCAACGATAAGCCTGTTGGTGTTTTCACATTCAAAAATATATTGAGGGGGGGAATTTTTGTTTTTATACTTTTAGATGCAATTTCTATCTGCGAAAAGCTCGGGAAGTCTCTCAAATTAACCTTAATGGTCTTGCCGTCAAAGGACGAAACCCCGTCTACAGAGCCCAAAGATGAGACAACTGTATTGTTTTCTTTATTAAAATTTTCTCCCTTTATTGTTATTTCCTGACTACCAGAAACAGAAGTGCTTTGCGGGGTTACAGATAAAACCTTGGGTAAGTTATCCGCTTTTTCTGAAACTGAAAAATAATTTCCAAAAGACTCATCGAAACTACTTCCTTTGGCATTAACCACCGACAGATTATATGAACCGACTGGAAGCCATGTGGGGACCAAAAAAGAGAGGGTTCTAGAATCCTTACTTGGGATATTCGCGACAGCCTGAGAAACTCCAGAAAAAATGACTGTGTTTTTAGAATAATCAAAGCCATCTCCCAAAATAGTAACCTCCATACCAGGCGAAACGCCGTAACGAGATAAATTAAAAATTCTTGGAACTGATCCGGGTAAAACACTGCCCAGCGAAAAATTCTCTACAGTCGTGACCGGAAAGGGGACGGCGCCCATTGGAACGCTGGAAGCTACGGAATTAAGGCTCCCTGACAAATTATCGGAATCTGATTTAATCTTATTTAATTTGGCCATAGTATATGAACCAACAAAACCAGAACCCTGATATAGACCGACAGGAAAAAGAACTTCGGGGGCATAGAGCTCTTGGAATTTAATCACGGCCCTCTTCGTCAAGGCGCCGAAATAGGTGGTTTCATTTCCAGAAGAACCAACTCCCGACTCCGCCACGCGAGTAAGTGGGTCTTTATTTAATATTTTTTGAAGTTCTCTCACATCTTCACCCTGTATACCAAGTGACAGGTTTCTCTCAAATACAGCCGCACCAATTATTAGTGGAGGGAGGAGGGTCAAGCAAATGCCAAATAAAAACCTTTTCATTATTTGTATTATACACGAAGAAATATAGACGCATTTGTCCACACTTAAATAAGGGAAGTGCGGTAAATATCCTCTATTCATTGCTATAATAGGGAAGTAAAACCTTGAATCTTCCTTCCAAAAAGCTTTTTTTTATTGCAATGCCCCTGATTGTCATTCTTGGGGTCTTTGTGATGATTAGTAATAATTCGCCAACTAGTAAAAATGGGCCAAAGAATGTAGTGTCTCCGGAAGTTGTGGCTATAAAAAACTCAATCATAAACGAGGTGGACACAGACAAAGATGGTCTCAAGGATTGGGAAGAAACTATATGGAAAACAGATCCGAATAATCCAAGAACGCACAGTGAATATGAAAATGACTCTGCTTATGTTTCCGCTCAATTGGCATTAATAAAAAACAATACAGGAGGAAGTACTGGATTAGAACCGATCAAAAACACCAGCGATCTTGGCAGGCAACTTTTCAATGAATACTTGCTTCTAAAAGAATCCGGTGATGTTACACCCGATGACATTGCTCGCCTTACAGATAGGATACGACAAAATATTTCTGTTCCTGATACACCAGAAATATACAAGGCAAGTGATTTAAAAACCTTCCCTTCAAGCGATAGTGCCAAAATGCAAGCTTATGCAACATCATTAAAAGACATTGTAAATAAATATGCATCAATATACAGCTCACAAGCCCAGGAGCTTTCAACAACAGACAGAATAGGGTTTGATGAAACTATGGAGTTTGGAGCGGATTCATACCTTCAACTTTCTAAAAACATTATGTCCATGGAAGTACCTGAGGAAATCGCAAATATTCATGTTCAGTATGCAAACAGCTTAAATGGAAGTGCCAAAGGGCTCTTAATGATGCTTGATAAATCTGATCCACTAAAAAGCATCACTGGCATACAAAAACATCTCTCATCACAAGATCTACAAAGATCTAGCTCTTCAGAAATTTCAATATTCTTAAGCCAAAGTGGTATAATTTCATTTAACCTGCCTTTTCTTTAAAAATATGTCTAGAAAATTTTTCAAAAAAATTGTCGTCTGTCTTATAGTTTCATCTTTCTTCTTGCCAACAGTTTCCATCTTCGCCCTTGGTCCTCTAGATGTTCCAATAACAGATGACTTGCTGAGAACAAAAGAGGTTGGTTTTACAATCTTTGGAGTAACCGCCGTTGGAGTAACTCTCGACCTTATTCTCATTGAGTTAGTTCGTGGTATTATAGAAAGACTAGCAGATGACACTATAGATTGGATTAACAACAGAGATACAGATGATGGGGGACCAGCATTTGCTGTTGATCTAGAGGGCTTCCTTAAAACAACAGCTGATAGAATAGCTGGAAATATAATAGACGGAGCTGGGCTTGGCGCACTTTGTAGCCCATTTCAAGACCAAATACGTGGAGCATTAAGACTTTCTTTTGGTTCCGGAGGGAGAAGCACAGATGATATAGAGCCCAGCTGTACCCTTTCGCAAGTAACAAATAATATTGAGGGATTTTTTAATGGAGACTTTTCAGGTGGCGGTGGCTGGAACTCTTGGTTTGTGGTAAGTCAGGACCCCTATGGTAATCCATTTTCAGCAACCCTTTCTGCTCAGGGAGTTATAGCGAGAAAAGCCGCTGAGGCAGTGGGCATAGAAGAAGAAAATTTAAGTTGGAGTAAGGGGTTTTTCAACTCTAAAGACTGTACAGACCCAGTAGGAGCAGGACCAGCTGATTGTAAAGAATACGGGCCAACAAAAACACCTGGAGGACTCATAGAAGGCCAGCTACAAAAAGTCTTCGGGTCAGAAATAGATCAATTAAATATTGCCGATGAATTCGACGAGGTTTTAGCGGCGATTGCCGGAATGCTTATGGAAAGTGTATTCAGCCGCGCTGGCGTGTTCAATAATAGTGGGCTTTCGGGAAGAGCCCAAAAGGGAGGGTCTCAAAGGCAAATTTTCGGCGCCTGTTCTCCTAATAAAAATAGTGCCCTCATAGCTGACGGCGAAACAATAATTTGGACATACACAGGAGCACAGGGCGTATCCCTTGTCTGGGGAGGTGACGAAATACCGACAGGCTCCACTGGAAGGACTGTGAACGTTATTTACACAAGCGTAGGAAACAAAAGTGCCTACGTGACAGTGACTCGCTTAGACTCAACAGGTAACCCAGTAGGTAATTCACAAACAATAACCTGTACTGGCTTTGTTAATGTCACTCAGTTTGGTCCACTAGCCATGACGTGTGTAGGGCCAAGCCAAGCAACTGCAAGATTCGGAGATAGCGCGACCTGGACGGTAAATATAACTGGCGGATCTGGACGATTAGGAAGCATAATTTTAGACCAAATAACAACTTTGGGTCCGGTAGTAGATAACGGTGATACGGGAGGTCCATTTTGGAGTGACTATGGTCTAAACCAAAGCGTTAGGTATGCAAGAATAGTGGGCTTTTCTCCTCCAGCCCTTTCATCTGCATTGCCGGCTAACCACAGTGGATTCAATTTTAGACCAGTGGGCAACCCACTCCCCCTAATCCCTGCAAATGGAATTACCACAATCGGATTTACCATTGAATATAGGGTTGGAACCGAAATCGGAAACCCCATGATATCGGATCTTTCTCTTGGGTTTAATCTAATCTCTGATATGGATAGTAGCGTTATTCCACTTACCAATGTCAAGTGCGGAAATTCCATATATTTTGTGCCTTAAAAGTTAATGCTCAAAGAATTTGTAAAAAAAAATAGAAAAATTATTATTGGAATTCTATTTCTAATAATTTCTTTTGTTTTTTTAATGCCGGCTGACAGCGTATCGGCAGTAGAACCCTGTACTGGAGTTACCGCAAACGGAGTTTGTTACCCTGCTGGCACCCCGGTCACATCTGCAAACTGCGAGACTTTTGGGGGGAGGTGGAGCAATCGCAATTCCGTTTGTAATATTAGTGGGACAAACGTGGAATCAGTTGGAGAAAATGGTTTATTAAATAGAATAGCTGATGGTACAACTCCAGCAGAGCCAGTAAATGATCCGGGAGTCTGTGGAATACCGCTATTTGGACCGGTTATTTGTGGAGTGGTGTCAATGGTCATCATGATACCTCTGGCTGTTTCATCCTGGATATTTAACATAGCTGGAATTCTACTTGATTGGGTAATAGGGAGCACGGTTACAGGAATGAGCCAAATGGTTGGCAACATAACTGGCATCAATATAGCTTGGTCAGTAATTAGAGACTTAGTTAATATATCTTTTATATTCATACTTCTGTATGCTGCAATCAATCTAATAATCGGCAGAGGGGGGGATATGAAGAAAACTATTGTGGGAGTAGTAATTGCGGCTATTTTGATTAACTTTAGTTTGTTTTTTGCAAAAGCCATTATTGACACATCAAATATTGTTGCCCTCACTTTCTATAATGCAATAATAAGTAGTTGCGACCCTACTGGCCAATCCAGCCTCTCCCAATGCTTTACAAACCCTCTGGGCGTTGCCACTGTATATGACCCAGAAACAAATCCGGCATTTCTTCAAGACATTGGATACAACTTCCAAAAGCTGGCGATAATCTCTCTAGGTGGAAGTATTTTTATACTTATCGCGACTTTTGTATTTTTGGCTGTTGCAATAATGTTTATTATTAGATTTATAACAATTATATTTCTTTTCATATTTTCCCCTCTTGCTGTTTTAGGCGGACTAATTCCCGGATTATCCACCCATACTAATAAATGGTGGAAAGATATCACAGAGCAAGCTCTTTTTGCTCCGGTGTTTATGCTATTAGTGTGGGTAGTACTTTCCGTACTTACTAGTCCGGGTTTTATCAACCCACCCAGTCAGAGCATTGCAAACAGTTTCGCTGGAAACTTCAGAGACTCTGTACCGCTGATATTTAATTTTATTATTGCAATATCACTAATAATAGGGACACTCACAATCTCTAAGGGCTTTTCTAAAAGCGGGGGAGCAATCGGCGGAAAATTTGCCGGAGCAATACTTGGTGGAACCTTGGGCTTGGCAGGAAGACAAACGTTTGGAAGGGTGGGTCACAAAATCGCGGAAAATCGCTGGCTAAAAGAAAGGGCCCCGGAAAGCAGAATGGCCAGATTAGCATTAACCGCTGGTAAAAAAACCTCCGAAGGAAGTTTTGATGTGAGGGCTTCTTCCGCAGGAAAAGCTTTCGCCAAAGAGACCGGCCTTAATCTTGGTGACGGTGGTGGCAAGGGAGGCTTCAAACAGGCGAGGGAAGATCTAACAAAACAAAGGATGCAGCAAGCTGATGAGATGCGTGACGTTGTCACTGGCAAAGATGTTGAGAACGAAATGACAAATATGAGAAACCGATTTACTAATTATAGGACGGTACGGCAACTTACAAGAGAGGGATTGACTGTTAATCAAATCAGAGAAATAAATGCTGGTGGATTAAGCAAGCAGAGAGTTCAAGAACTTGGTCTAAACGGTCAACAAGTTGAGGCGGTAAGAAGACGAGTCCAGAATGATCTTATTACTGGTTCTGAAAGAGAGACCGCCCGAAGACGAGAACTGTTTATAAACAATCTTAGTCAAACGCGATGGTACAACCCAAACCTTTACAGTAATATAACAACAGATTCCGAAGCTGCTAGAAGGATGCGTTCTGGGCAAACAGCAAAATCATCTAAAGACAAGTTGCTAGATGCCTTAAAAAATTACCAAAATGAACAAAGCACACCAACACCACCAACACCACCAACACCACCAACACCACCAACACCACCAACACCAACATGAACGATGAAGTAAATACAATTATTAATCGCAGACTTAAAGAATTGCCACTACAAACCCTGGAGGTGATTAAAAGTATTCCTTTGCAGGAAATTCTAAAAAACGTAAGTCAAATAAATAATTTAACCGATGACCAGATAGATCTTTTTGAAACAGAAACTGTACTTATAATACTTGGGTTAGTTTCACCTACGGATTACCCAGAAAACTTAGTTAGGATGGTTGGTCTTAATGAGGCTTCGGCAATAAAGATTGCTAAAGAAGTTGGAGAGCAAATATTTAACAACCTTAAAGGCGCCGCCAAAAAAAACGGAGCAACAAAAACAGAGCCACAGCAACCTCCGCAAAATCAGACTCTCGAATCTCCAACGCACTTAATAGAAGACGCTGAGGGAAATAAGGACAATATTTTGCCTCCAATACCACAAAAAACTACTCTGGAGCAGAAAATTGCTCCCATCGTCAATGGAGCGCCAGAAGTTAATCCAGATTGGGAAAAAAGAAAAGGAACATTAGGAGAGCACAGCGTTATGACTGAAACCTATGGGGGGAAGGATCCCTACAGAGAACCTTTGGGCTAGTTTGGAGTTTTTAGTTTTAAGTAAATGCAAGAACAAAAATCAAAATCTTACAAAGATTTGATTGTTTGGAAAAAATCTTGTGATTTGGTCATTTTGATTTATAGACTGACTTCTACTTTCCCAAAAGAAGAGACTTACGGTATTACATCCCAAATAAAAAAAGCCGCTGTTTCGATTCCATCCAATATCGCAGAGGGAAGCATGCGAGGAACCAGGAAAGATTTTAGACATTTTTTAAACATCTCACTAGGATCTGCCGCCGAATTAGAAACTCAGCTTGAAATATCCAAAAAATTATTATTTGGAGAAAAAAGGGATTATAATGAAATAGATGCTCTATTATTAGAGGTGATGAAAATGTTATACAAACTATCCGCAACTCTAAACTAAAAACTCAAAACTGCCCATGCGCTTCCAAGTCCCACAATTTATAGAAGTAGAAGACAAAATATTTGGACCACTAACGTTCAAACAGTTTATTTATCTTGCCGGATCAGGCGGTGTAGTGATTGCCTCATTTAGCTTCTTACCAAAGTTTTTTGCTTTTCTTATAGCTGCCCCTGTGGCCATCTTGGGGGTCGCTTTGGCGTTTTATAAAGTAAACAATCGTCCATTTATACTTATAGTTGAGTCATTTTTCAAATATTTCAGCAAAGAAAGATTGTACGTTTGGAAAAAAGAAGACAAGCGACCAACAAAAAGTGGGGTCGGTAGCAAGGTGGCGAATCCGATGGTCTATATACCCAAGCTCTCAAACAGCAAGCTTAAAGATTTGTCATGGCAACTTGGAGTTAAAAATACAAACACACAAGAAGGGGTAGAGAATGGAGACGGTAGATAGTGTTGATGAAAAAAAATTACTCCCTATTACATACTGAACACTATTAACCATTCAATGATAAAATACTTTCATGGCAATTAAAGCTCAAGCAACACAAGAATTTGTGCCCATAGAAGAAGTGCGCGATGGTATTATTGCAATAAAGGGCGGTGAAATGAGGGCCATTATTATTGCCTCTTCTTTGAACTTTTCTCTAAAATCAGAAGATGAAAAGACCGCCATACTGCTCCAGTTTCAAGATTTTTTAAACTCTTTAGACTTTTCTATTCAGATTTTTGTTGAATCTAGGCGCCTTGATATTAGGCCATATATTGCATTACTTGAAGAGCAGAAAAAAATCCAGACCAATGATTTAATGAGGATTCAGGTTCAAGAATACATAGGATTCATAAAGAGCTTCACAGAAACCACTAATATAATGACGAAAGGCTTCTTTATTGTAATACCTTATTCTCCGGCAGTGCTTCAAGGAAAAGCTGGGGCAATTGGCTCATTTTTATCAAAAAAGAATCCAGTAACTGAAAGCCAATCAAAAGAGGTTCTGTTTGAAGAAAATAGAACTCAACTTGAGCAGAGGCTTTCTATAGTTGAACAGGGGCTTATGCGTTGTGGTATTCGAACAGAGCGCTTAGGAACAGATGAGGTTATTGAATTATTCTATAAGCTATTCAACCCCGGAGATACAGAAAAGCCCATCTCAACGCAGTAGTGTTGAGATTAGTAATCAGTAAATAGTGGCTAGTAGCCAGAAATAAATGCAAGAAAAAAGAATTTTCTCTTTCAAAGACTTAACCGTGTGGCAAAAAAGTACCGACCTCTCTGTGCTTGTATACAACGCCACAAAATCTTTCCCTCAGGAAGAAATATATGGACTAACATCACAAATGAGAAGGGCTTCAGTTTCCATAGCTTCAAATATTGCAGAGGGTAGCGCGAGAGGAAGTAAAAAAGAATTTCAGCGTTTTTTGAGAATTGCCCTAGGTTCACTGGCCGAATTAAAAACTCAAGTGGAAATCGCAAAAAGGCTCTCTTTTGGAAAAGAATTGGATTATAATGAGATAGACTCATTAATTATCGAAATCAGTAAAATGGGATGGGTCCTTATCGGAAAACTATAGTGTATTATTTATGCACGCTTTACTGATTACTGTCTACTAACTACTGAGTACTATAAAATGTCCATTTTTAATTTTCTAAAAAGCAAAAAGTCGGCGGTTGAAAAAACCCAAGGAATTTCTATTCTTCCCCATGAAATATATGAGGCGAACACACTTGACCTTAAGGATATTATTGCACCAAGCGCCCTCAAGGTAAGCCCCAAAGACCTAAACCTTGGCGAGAAGATAGTTCGAACTTTTTTTGTCATATCGTATCCTCGATTTTTAGCCGAAAGTTGGTTTGCGCCAATTATAAATTTGGACCGAGTTTTTGATATTTCAATATTTATACATCCAATAGAAACATCTCATATATTAAAGCAATTTCAAAAGAAAGTTGCTGAGGTACAAAGCCAAATACATGAGAGGGAAGCAAAGGGTCTGGTCAGAGATCCAATGCTTGATGTTGCCTATCAAGATCTGGAAAATCTTCGTGATAATCTCCAACAAGCTCAAGAAAAACTCTTTGATGTTGGGCTATACATATCAATATACGCAGAAAGTGCCACGGAGTTAGACAAAATAGAATCAGAAATAAAGTCTATTTTAGAATCCAAGCTTGTATACGTGAAGCCTGCTCTTTTCCAACAAGAAGAGGGATTCCGCAGTATTGTCCCCCTCGGTACAGATTTGCTTGCGGTGCATTCAAAACTTAACTCTTCTCCTCTTTCAAGCTTATTTCCTTTTATCTCTTTTGACCTTACACAAGAAAAAGGAATTCTTTATGGTATCAATAGGCACAACTCAAGCTTGGTTCTTTTTGACCGCTTTTCTCTTGAAAACTACAATTCCATTATTTTTGCTAAATCTGGATCAGGAAAATCATATGCTACAAAGCTTGAGATTCTTAGAACCCTAATGTTTGACACGGACGTAATGGTCATTGACCCAGAACAAGAATACGAATATATGGCGGAGGCAGTGGGAGGAAGGTCGCTTAAAATATCATTAAACTCCGAGCATCACATCAATCCATTTGATCTCCCAATACCCGGAGAAGATGAATCAGCTGCCAATGTACTTCGTTCAAATATTATTAACCTAGTTGGGCTGTTTCGCCTTATGCTTGGAGGTCTCACCGCAGAAGAAGATGCACTAATAGACCGAGCCATCACTGAAACATATGCCCTGAAAGACATTACTGCGGACTCTGATTTTAAAAATATTGAACCTCCGCTTCTATCTGACTTTGAACTTGTTCTTTCGGGACTTGAGGGAGGGGAATCTTTGGCCCAAAGACTCACAAAGTATACACGTGGCACTTGGTCTGGCTTTATAAATCGCCCAACAAACATAGACATAAACAAAAAGTTTGTAGTTTTTTCTCTTCGAGATATGGAAGATGAGTTAAAGCCCATAGCGATGTATATAGTCACCCACTATATATGGAGCGCCATACGCAAAGAAAAAAAGAAGCGCTTGTTGGTTATTGATGAAGCTTGGTGGATGATGAAATCAGAAGACACCGCCTCATTCCTGTTAAACTTAGCGAAGCGGGGAAGGAAGTACGGACTGGGGCTTGCAACAATAACACAAGACGTGGATGACTTTCTCAAATCTCCATACGGCACACCGATTATTACTAACTCGTCTATCCAAGTGCTACTTAAGCAATCACCGACAACAATAGACAAGCTCCAGCAAGTCTTTAATCTAACGGATGAGGAAAAATATCTTTTACTCGAATCTGGGGTTGGGGAGGGAATATTTTTCGCAGGGCTAAAACATGTAGCGATAAAAATAATTGCATCTTACACGGAAGACCAGATCATTACCTCTGACCCATTTCAAATATTGGCCATACAGAAAGCCAAAAAAGATTTAGAACAAGCGACCACTTAGAATAAAATGGGGGTAGAGAATAAAATTAACGCAGGGTTTTCGCTAAATAGGCGCCGTTAACATATAGTATAATTACTTACATGAAGGCTCTAGTATCAATTTGCCGGAAAGCTTTTTACGAATCCCATACGAGACTTTTCACCGTCGTCAATGATCTGCTCTCTATCGTAATCATTCTTTCAATCTTAGTAATAATTTTAGAATCAGTAACTCAGTTTTCACGCTATCATCAACTCTTTCTTACGCTTGAATATGTTGCGGTAGCCATCTTTTCTGTTGAATATGTTGGCCGTATTATTGGTAGTAATAAAAAATTGTCTTATATTTTTAGTTTCTTTGGGTTAATTGATATTATTTCCATACTGCCCACATGGTTTCATTTTACCAACCTAACTCCACTAAAATCAGTCAGGGCGCTTCGTATTTTACGCTTCCTCAGAATAATACGGCTTGCAAAAGTGACTAGATTTGAACATCTCGAAAGGCCTTCTAAAAAAGATACGGGGGCAATTATACGTATTAATTTGCAGATTTATTTCTTAGCCATTATTTTTGCCGTGGTAATACTCGGAACCCTGGCCTACACTTTTGAACACGGTCATCCTCACTTTGAAAATATACCCCTTAGCATGTTGTGGGTATTGGAATCTTTGCTCGGAGGGTCGATTTCTGGAGTTGTCCCTGAAACTTATGCCGGAATAGCGATATTTATGCTCGCCAGATTCCTTAGCTTTGTCCTTCTGGGATTCCTTATTCACATTATTGGTAATATTGTTTCCCACTTATTGCTTGGGAAAAAAGCCGACAAACCGGTCAATAACCTCTAGAAATTATGAACAAAGAAGAAATCAGAATACCGGGCGGTACAGCAATGCTAATGCTTGGTACTGCTTTTTTTTACGATACACTACAAGCGCTTTTTAATCTGATTCCTTTTCTTGGGTGGATGTTAGCTAGCCTATTAGTACTTTTTAGTTTTTTAACTTTCAATGTCGTCTGGTTCCGTATTCGAGGTATTTATTTTATGGAATCCGCGCTTGGTAAATATCTCATCTTCAGACTTATCAAGGGTTTTATTCCTTTTATCGAAATAATGCCAGGCCTTCAAATGTTCCCGGGTATCACCATCTTTGTCTTAATAGTCATTATCGAGACTCGATTTGATGATATGTTAGTAGCAAAAGAAATTGTTACCCGCGAGGAATTAGAACATATTAATAATTTTGTCAGAAGTATGTATAGGAAACATGGAGCCGAATCTCCTGAATTTAGACACGCTTTGGCTGAAGCGCTGGGAGAGCAAATCCGGCATAGACTTAACCAGACAGTAGAGAATAAACGAGCGAGATTAATAAGTTCTAACAGAATAACTGAGGTTATAGATAACGCATCACAAGATTCTGAAGATTCTTAATAGAGAACCCAAGGGTGTGAGTACCTTTAAAAATAAAATTTTAACTAAAATGAAAGGGTCGTCTGGCAAATAGAGCTTTGTAATACTGGTGATTTCTCCACTTTTCTTAAGAAAAACAGGTTATAATAAATGAAATGAAATCAGTTTCTAGTACCATATTATTATTGGCCCTCATAAGCATCCCCGGATTACTGTCTGCTCAAATATCCGGAGCAGATTTGTCAGAAAAACTGACGGTAAGAATAATTCCAGAATTTCCAAAACCAAATGAGCCTGTAACGGTAAGAATCAGTAGCCCATCTTATAATTTAGACTCCTCTAGCATTGTTTGGACAGCAAATGGGGAAATAGTTGGCCAAGGGACAGGGGTGAAAGAAGTAACCATCCAATCGCAAAATATTGGAGTAGAGACACTAGTAACTGCGTCCATCACCCTAGCAAGCGGTGCGGTATTTCAAAAAAATATAAATATAAATCCTGCGAAAATTGACTTTGTTTGGGAAGCCAAAACTTATACCCCTCCTTTTTATAAAGGCAAAGCTCTTTTTAGTGCAGAATCTGGCCTAGTGGTCACAGTGATACCCCAAATATACGGAGTAAATGGAGCGATCAATCCAGATGATGCAATATACAAATGGACAAAAAATAGACAAGTTTTGAACAATCAATCAGGCTATGGAAAAAGAAGTCTCCATATTACTGGTTCGTTCTGGGGAAGGGACGAGGAAATTACAGTAGAAGTAACATCAAAAGACGGCTCTGTTAGGGCCAAGGGCTCAGTAGTGGTCTCACCTAAAAACCCAATGGTGGTTATATACGAGGATAGCCCTCTTTTGGGTGTTTTGTATAATAGGGCAATAACAAGTCAATTTAATCTTTCGCAAAACAAAGAGGTCACCTTTTTTTCATCCCCATTCTACTTTTCTTCGGTGGCAATCTCCGAAGAAAACATGCTGTATGAATGGAGTATGAATAATGAAAAAATAGAAAGTGCTTCTCAAGGAAACTCAATCACCTTCAGAGCTGAATCCGAGCTAAAGGGGGCATCCTTGGTAGGTCTTTCGATCAAAAGAACTGACGCGATATCACAAAAAAGCTCATCACAATTCTATATAAACTTTGAATAAAATGTCTGCATTTTTTAAAATCAAAAAAATAACACTTGGCTTACTAGTAATCTTTTTATTTGGAACATTTTTTAGTTTGCTACCAACACATTCAGTCTATGGACAGGATGGATATCAGCCCTTGGCACCCATTCCTGGAGTTACTGGTGGCATTAATTGCGACCCAACCATAAAAAACGATCCTAATTGTAGGGTTGATTTTGCTAAATACATACCCGCTGTAGTGAAGCTTATAATCCAGATTGCCGGAGCTTTGGCGGTCATTATGATTGTCGTCGGCGGGATACAGTATGTATCAACAGATGCAATACAGGGAAAAGAAGAGGGCAAGGGAAAGATTCAAAATGCCGTTTATGGATTACTGTTGGCCCTAGCAAGTTTTGTAATACTACAAACACTGAATCCAAAAACCTTGGAGCTCGACCTCAGCATTACCCCCATAAGCCCCCTGCCAACCAGTACCACAACACCGCCAGTGGCGGCTGGCATGTGTCGAGCCATGCAAGGAGGGTCACGAACTCTGGTAAATTGTAGTTGTCTTGATTGTGTAACAATCGGCAGCTCTGGAACTGGATCATATGGCGCCCTTCCAAACACCTCAACGTACGGCAATCAGGTTAACAGGGCTTTGGCGGATAAATTGGTTATTATGAATGCAGGACTTAGTTCAACCAATACTAGCTGGAGAATAACCGAGGTTTGGAAGCCCATTTCTTACCACGTATCTAGGTGTCACATAGATGGCACTTGCGTTGACGCAAGCTTAGGCAGATCCATTTCTAACACAGAGATAAGCGCTAATAATTTTGCACTTAATACTCTTGTACAGCAAATAAACAACTTCTTCGCCGCGGCTAATACTGCCGGCATAAGGGCCGTATTTGAGGTAAAAACCGATACAGAAGCTAACCTTTTGAGAGCTAGGGGTGTAACAGGAACAATACTGAAGGTGGGCGCAATAAGTGCCCCTCATTGGTCTTTATATTTAAACTAATGAATAAAAAAATTCTTATCGGCGCAGGCATTGTTACTCTTCTCATAATCATAGGTGGAATTGCTTTTCTTTTCTTAAGGGATCCGGGCGAAGGTTCGAGTAGCGGTATTCGTAGTTTTTTTCCATTTGGCAATGCCAATAATACTAATTCACCCACCCAGATAAGGCCCGAGACTATCGGGCAAACCGTCCCAAACGCAGTCTCCCCCCAAGTAACTGAAGAAAACGATTTAAAAAAAATAAGTGCTGCCCCAATTTCAGGGGCCACATTCTTGAAATCTTCAACGAGCACTGGACATGTTGTTCGTTTTATTGAAAGGGCAACAGGGCATATATATGACGCCAATTTAGAAACGGGAGCAATAACGAGAATATCTAATACCACCATACCTAAAATAGAGAGCATTTCCTGGAACAACTCTGGCAGTGCCTTCATTGCCCAAATGACAGACTCCAGCAGCATAAAAACAAAAATAGTTGAGATTGTAAGACAGACAAGCACTTCAACAGAAAACCAATTCGCCCGCATTGATGAGTTTGCTCTTCCAGACAATTTAATATCTCCAACATTCTCAAATCAAAATAATATTTTTTATCTAGCTCGTGGCATTTCAGGAATCGAAGGATTCTTAGCGGGTTCTCGCGGAGAAAGTCCAAAAAAAATCTGGCAATTCCCGACGGCTGAATGGGTGGCCGAGTGGGCGGGTAACAGCGCAGTTGCCTTAACAAGCAAATCTGGAAACTCAGAAAATGGAACCTTGTATTTGGTGAACCCGAACACAGGGGGGACATCTTTCGTATTTGCTGGGGTACCAGGGTTAACCACAAAAGCATCTCCTTCAGGAAAAGCGTTTCTTTACAGCATATCTAACGGGGCACTATTAGAAACATATATTTATTCAATTGACCAAAAAGATAGTTTTATAGCGCCATTTACAACCTTGGCAGAAAAATGTATTTGGACATCAGACGAAGCTAGTGTTTATTGCTTCCAATCAAGGGGTGATTTCCAAAACCTACCGGACTCTTGGTATCAGGGCACAGTGAGCTTTAATGACCGCCTATGGAGAGTGGACACTGCGAGTGGGGAAACAAAATTAATATCCGAGCTAACAACGCTCGCAAAAGATTTTATGGACGCAGTTGACCCGGCTATCTCTAGTGACGGGAAGTATATTTTATTTAAAAACAAAAAAGATTTCTCTCTTTGGGTGATAGAGACTGGGAACTAGGCCGTCTGATTCCTTATTTACTACCCACCGTTTTATACCTCTTTCTAATAATTATCTCTTGACCCAAAGTAAAGAGGTTACTTGTTGTCCAATACAAAGCAATAACTCCTGATATTGAATAGGAGATCAGAAAAACAATCACGGGGAAAACGTATCTCATTTGGAGACTCATACTTCGAGCGAGTTCGTCCTTAAATGACGGTGCAGAGGAGCCCTCTTTCTTTTTTACAGCCGGCACAGAAAACCTAATTTGAAAAAAACTAGAAACCCCAGCGAGCAGGGCCAAGACTATATTCTTGCCGGTTATATCTATGACTCCTAAAAAATTCATGCTTATATTTTCTGGCTGGGGTATAAAGCTGTAAAGCAGGTCCATATTCAAAACCGGCAATCCTGATTTTAAAAAGACAAAGTACAAAGCAAAAATAATTGGGAGTTGAATAAGAATGACAAAAATACTTGAAAATGGATTGATTTTTCTTTCTTTATAAAGATCCATTGTCTTTCTGGCCTGCTCTTGCTTATCACTTTTGTGTTTTTCACGAATAGCGGTCAGCTCCGGCTCTATGGCCTTAAGCTCCATTTGAGCTGTCACCGCCTTGCGAGAAAGGGGGAATATTGCCAACTTAACCAAGATTGTAAAAAGTATGACAATAACCCCCGCATCAAACCACGGCAATATGTCCATAAGGGCAATAAGGCCATTATAGAGAGGCTTGTAAAGAAGGGAGTGAAAAAGTCCTAACATATGAGAACTACTATATCGTTAAATCCCAACTTTTGGAAGACGAAAAATATTAATCAAACTAAAAACCCATTTCTTTGAAGGCCTCTTTCAAAGAATCCTCTAAAAGGGAGTGCGAACTAACCAGAATATCTTTTTTGGGATAAATAAAAAAAAGAAAGCCCTTTAGGCGCGCCGGCCAGCTCGGCCCAATGGCTCCATATACCTTTCTTCTTATTTTATTTCGGCTAACGGCGGTTCGTGCTACCTTTTTTGAAACAATGACAGCAAACCTGGCCTCTTCCTGAGGCAAATTCTTAACCGCCCTAATAGTAAGTAGAAAGCTTGATAAATTTTTTACTTCGCGAGACGTGTTTCTAAAAAAATCTTTGGATATCCTATTTTTTCTTCTTAGCATCAATTATAGGGCGATTCTTGTGCGACCCTTAACGCGACGTCTCTTTAGGGTCTTTCTGCCCCCTGGGGTTGCAGAGCGCTTGAGGAAGCCGTGAGATCTGGCCCTCTTTCTTTTCTTTGGTTGGTATGTTTGTGACATATAGGGGACATTCTACAGCTAATAGGTTTTTTTTCAAGAGCAATTCATTTTTATTTGGCAATAGAGGAAAAGTGAAAGTTATACCCAGATAATCAACAATTTATCAACATAATTCCTATTTTCTATCAAGGCCCGCCACAGCAATTTCGGTATATACTACTAAAACAGCTTTAATAACTTTTCTCATTTCTAAACTCACAATGGATCTTAAACAACTCTGGGACAGCGTTTTAGTAGAAATGGAACTAGCCGTATCAAAAGCCAGCTTCAGCACCTGGTTTAAAGATACCTATATAGTCCGACATGAGGATGGGGCCATACATCTACATGTGCCAAATGCTTTTGTAAAAGAGTGGCTCTTAAAGAAGTACCACGGAGTAATCTTGAGGCACGTCAGAACCCACGCCCCCCACTTTCACTCAATAGAATATGTGGTTTCCCGAGACGACGGTCGACCAAAAGACCCCCACAGGGCTGCAGAAACCAATATACCCCTACCTAACCACGAGCTTCCTCTCCAAGATTATTACATCAACAAGGAAGACAACCTGAACCCCCGCTATACATTTGACACCTTTGTAATAGGGCCTTTCAACGAGCTCGCCCACGCCGCTTCTCAGGCCGTCCTTAAAAAACCGGGGGTTGTCTACAATCCACTGTTTATATATGGAAATACTGGGCACGGAAAAACTCACCTTATACAAGCAATAGGAAATCATATAAAAAACACAAACAAAGAAAAGAAAGTGTTGTACGTCACATCTGAAAGATTCGCCACTGACATAATAAACTCAATTCAGAGTGGAAAAATAGGCCAAGTTAAGGAAAAATATAGAAAGTATGATGTTTTAATCATGGACGATATTCAATTTCTTTCAAACAAGGAAAAAACCCAGGAAGAACTCTTCTTCCTCTTCAATTCTCTTTACGAAAATAATAAGCAAATTATCCTCTCATCAGACAAGCACCCTAACCTCATACCGAGCGTTGAAGATCGCCTGAAGTCCCGTTTTGGAGCAGGGATGACGGTGGATATAACTGCCCCAGACCACGAGTCGCGGTCGGCCATCATCAAGGCAAAGGTTGCAACCCAAAACATAGATCTTAGCCCTGAAATCATAGACTACATGGCAGAAACCATAGTTGGAAACATAAGAGATCTGGAGGGAGCGCTCAATTCTATTGTTTGCCAAATGCAACTTAAAGGAAGAGTCCTTTCTTTGAACGAAATAAGAAATTTTATTAAAATAAATGCCAAGCCAAAAAAATCAGTGTCAGTAAAAGAGGTGGTGAAGTTAGTCGCGGATTATTACCGCATTGAGGAAGAGAGTATCTATGAGAAAACGAGAAAGAAAGAAATTATAAAGCCCCGACAAGTAACCATGTACTTGCTCAGGGAGGACTTTGGTATTTCATACCCATCCATAGGTCAGAAATTGGGAGGGAGGGACCACACGACGGTAATACACTCGTGTGAAAAAATAAAAGAAGACATCAAGCTTGACTCGTTGCTTGTTCGCGAAATCGGAGAACTTCGTTCAATGCTTATATAAAACTATGTTAATATCTTGGGCAAAACTTGTGCATAAGCTATTAGAAAGTCCCTCTCTTATAAACAGCTGGACGGGAGGGGTGCTCATTAGTCCACAACTCATCCAAATGTTTCCACAAAAAACCCAGTTAATGAATCAGAAACCACTCATATTATTAGCCCTTTTAAGGACTTATCACCATTATCAACAGCCCTTATAGTAATAATAAGTTTTTATATAATAAATCTTTATGAAAATAGAATGTATAAAAGAAAAATTTCTTGAGGCAATACAAAGAGTCGAAAAAATGACGGGAAAAAATGTTACCCTACCCATTCTTTCTTGTATCAATATTGAAGCGAGAAACTCTCAAATAACTCTTAGGGCAACAAATTTGGATATAGGAATAGAGCTTTCCTTACCCGTAAAGGTTGTTGAGGAAGGGATGGTGTCTGTTTCAGGAGCTGTCCTTTCTCAGTTTCTTTCTAATCTTTCTAAAAGTGAAAAATGCGTTCTTGAATCGAGCGAAGACATCGTTATCATTTCTACAGATCGCACAACAGCTAAAATAAAAACCCAACCATCAGAAGACTTTCCTGTTATTCCAAAGATATCTGACGGGGTATCTATAACTCTGGAACCACAAAGTTTTGTTAAAGGGCTTCGTTCTGTTTGGTATAGTGCCGCGGTTACCAGTATGAAACCAGAGATTTCAAGTATTTATGTTTATTATGATGAAAACGAATCTCTTGTTTTTGTTGCTACCGACTCCTTCAGGTTGGCGGAAAAGCAGGTAAAGATAAAAAAAATAAAAGAATTTTCTGCTGTTCTTATCCCATTTAAAAACGTGGCAGAAATAATTCATATGCTTGAAAATGTCACCGAAACGGTCGAGCTAATGGTGAGTCAAAATCAAATTTCTTTTTTGTGGAATTCTACTTACCTAGTTTCGAGGGTTGTAGATTCTTCTTTTCCAGACTATAAACAACTTATTTCAAAAGAAACAAAGACCGAAGTAGTCATATTGAAGCAAGATTTTTTTCAGGCATTAAAGCTCGCTCATGTTTTTTCTGACTCTTTCCATCAAATAACTATGAAAATAGTTCCTGGAGATAAGCTCTTTGAGATTACGACAAGAAATAATGATATTGGGGAAAATAAAAATAATTTAGATGCCGTTTTGAAAGGAGAAGATGTAACAATGAGCTTTAACTATAAATATATAACAGACTGTTTGCAGTCTATCTCCACAGACAGTCTCAGTTTGTCATTCAATGGTCCTGGAAGGCCCCTGGTTGTCCGTGGGATCTCTGATTCAACCTTTACTTACATTGTTATGCCAATGAACAAATAGATGGACGCTCTTTCGAGTTTTCTTAAAAGGTTCCAAAAGATTATTGGAGACAAGACCGAGGATCGTCGCCTTGTTCAAGAGGGAATAAGGACGGTTTGTAATATTGACGCCGATATTAAAAATATACAAATTCGAGAAAACGTTGCGATTCTTTCCTTAAGGCCCCTGCTTCGAGCCGAGGTTTTTTTGAAAAAAAAAGATGTTCTAAGTTTTTTAAAAGATAGAGGGTCTGTGGTTATTGATTTTCAGTGATTGAAAAATAAACCTCTACCTCATTATTATTAAAGATTGAGTCGTAAAGAATCACTTTTAGGGTGTTGTTTCCTTGAACCAGAGAACTGTTCCCTGGTTCAAGGGAAAAGGAAAATGGGGCTTGCCCAGATTTTCCTATGGAGTCTCCATTCAAAAACAACCGGGCCTCTTTTGCAGGAAAGAGGGTTTCATATTCAATGGAAACGTTGATTGTTTCTCCAGGGCCATATGTCTCACCATTTTTTGGTGAAATAAAGGCTATTTTTGGTTTTGCTTTTAATGTGTGAATGTCATCATGTTCAGTTGGAAGGTCTGGATTTTCTGGTTGAACCATTCCTTGGGAGGCCATCCACCTATTTACTCCATATTCCCAATAGCGAAACTGGGGATCTTCATTGGGGTTTTCTGGCACAGGTCCCCTCGGGTTGTTTTTGTCCACCCAGTAGAGGATTGAATGGATCCCTCCCGAAAGGTATTCGACGAAGGTTTCTTTTGGGGTATAGATTGTTGCTAATTTGTTTGATATTGAGTCCACAAAGCGCGCCTCTCCCCCTTGCCACTTGCCTCGAAGAACAGGCTTGAGCTCATAAGGATCTTCTGGTGTTGGTAGTGGAAATTCTTCGTTAGGTAGGTCTTTAAGAATCTCGTCCATAAATGCGCGCCACATAGGGGCGACAATAAAGCCGGCCACCCGTTTTTCCATTGGGGAATTATCATTATTTCCTGCCCAAGCGCCAAGTGCGACAGACGGGGTGTATCCCAAAATCCAAGCATCTCGGTAGTCGTTTGTCGTTCCTGTTTTTACGGCAACGTCTCTGCTGGAAAAGTGAAGCTGGGAAGTTTCACCAAAGGCCGGTGCTCGGGCTACGTTGTCTGACAAGATGTCTGATATTTTTAGTGCGGACTCTCTTTCTAGCGCATTTCTTGGGCTCGCCTTGAATTCTTCTAGAATTTTTCCAGACTTATCTTTTATTTCAAGTATTGCTGTATAGGGATTACGTATGCCTTCGTTTGCAAAGACACCATAAGCGCTTGTCATATCAAGCAGAGAAACTTCTCCTCCTCCAAGGACCAGAGTGAGTCCGTATTGAGCTGGGTTTTTCAAGCTCTCTATTCCCATTTTTTCTGCCGTGTCGATGGCGCTTCTAATTCCAGACAGGTAAAGTGTTTTTACCGACGCTATGTTTATAGATTGGGCCAGGGCCTGTCGCATTGTGAGGGGGCCGTGATAAACATTGTCGTAGTTTTCTGGGGAGTAGCATCCATTTTGACTGGTGGTGTTTTCTGGTTGGCAGGAGGTAGAAAATTGTGTCTTAACGTCAAAAATCACGGTCTCGGGCGTGTACCCCTTATTAAATGCCGTTGCGTATACGAAAGGCTTAAAGGTTGAACCGGGCTGTCTGTGGGCAGTTGCGATGTTGAAATTCCCTTGAATGTTTTCATCAAAATAGTCTCTTGATCCCACCATTGCTAGTATCCCCCCGGTTTTTGGATCAATGGCAACAAAGGCGGCATTCTCTGCGTTAAACTTTCCTTCGTTTTCTTTTGCATACTTCTCTGCAATTTCCTCACCTTTTTCTTGTATTTTGTAATCAAGAGTTGTTTTAACTTTCAAGCCACCATTTCTGACAACAGATTCCCCATACTTTTTTTCCAGTTCTTCAATTACAAAAAATACAAAATGAGTGGCCTTAATTCCAGATGCTTCTCTTGGTTTAAATTCAACTCTTTCATTCTTGGCGTCAGTATATTCTTGTTCAGTAATGAAGCCGTTCTCAAACATTTTGGATAAAACAAGGTTTTTACGGGCCTCTAATCTATCAGGGTTTTTCCCGTAAGGAGAATAGAACGAGGGCGCCTGTGGAAGGGCTGCCAAATAAGCAGATTCAGCGATAGAGAGCGTTCCCGCGTCTTTACCAAGGAATGTCTTACTAGCTTCTTCTATGCCATACAGAGCCCCACCGTAAGGTATCTCATTGAGGTATAGATTTAGTATCTCGTCTTTAGAAAGAATTTTTTCAAGACGGATTGCGAGAACCCACTCTTTGAGTTTTCTTGAAATGAGCTTCTCTGAACTTAGAAGGGAGTTTTTAACAACCTGCTGAGTTATTGTTGAGCCTCCCTGGCTAAAACTTAGGGATAGCAAATTTGCGAAAATGGCCCTCAAGAAAGCCGTCGGCTTTACGCCAATGTGTTCATAGAATTCCTCGTCCTCAATCGCTATGGTTGCGTTCTTCACATTACGAGAAATCTCATCAAAATGGACAACCGATCTTTTTGTTTCTTGATTAACATCGTAGAGCAAAATCTCACCGGTTTTGTCATAAATTTTAGTTGATTCAACTACCTGCCTTTCGGCAAACGAGTCCAGTGTGGGGATTTTGAATGAAGAAATCCAAATCAAAGTTATTCCAAAGAAAAATATGCCTAAGGCAAAGAGCAAAACAGCGTAATTTCGCCACCTCTTTTTGCTCACGGCTTTAATTTTTCCAAAATTTCCTAAAAACCAAGTTTTCATTAGTCGATTAGTTAATCATATCACGGTCAAAAAAGAAAGATTTTCTTTCTGTTCAGACGAGGGTGAAATGTGATAGATTAGCTTTATGGTTAAAATTGAAAACACAGAAAAGGAAAGCGACCTGCTTGTTCGAGGGGTGAGGGATTTTGTTGATCCAGACGATCATCTTAGAAAGAAGATTCTTGAGAATCCGAGTGGCGTGGTGATTAAATTTGGCGTTGACCCAACTCGTCCAGACATTCATTTGGGACACGCTGTAGTTTTCCGAAAACTTAGGAAGTTTCAGGATCTGGGTTGCAAGGTTGTTTTTTTGGTTGGAGATTTCACTAGTCTCATTGGAGATCCGACTGGAAACAGTAAGGTTCGTCCTGAAATTGAGCAGAAAGAAATAGAGGCCAATATGAAAACCTACCTTGATCAAGTGGGTAAGATTCTTCTTACCGACAAAAAAGTTTTTGCTTGGATTAGAAATTCCGATTGGTATTACAGTTCCACTGATCTTGCTGATGATCCAGAAAGAAAAGTTGAAATGAATATTGAACAAGATGGAAAAACTATCAAGGCTTCTTTCCCAGGAAATTCTTTCCTAGCTAAATCAATTGTTCATAATGAGACTAGGATGCAGAAGCAGTTTTCTTCTGGCAAGATATGGGATCTTACTGTGCGGGGGTTGCTCTGGACACTCCGAGGTGTGACTCAGGGTCGTCTTATTAATAGGGACATGTTTCAGGATCGTTTAAAAAGAGGAGAAGAGCTCTATATGCACGAAATGCTATATCCCGTACTTCAGGGAATAGACTCATTTATGATCGCCAATATTTTTGGCACCTGTGATTTGGAGGTTGGTGGAAGTGATCAGACATTTAATATGCTTATGGGTCGAGATGTTATGAAGATGAACAAACAAAATCCACAGGCCGTACTTTCTTTTGAGATTCTCGAGGGCCTTGATGGGAAAGAGAAAATGAGTAAAAGTTTGGATAATTATGTGGCCATTACTGATGAACCAGAAAACATGTATGGCAAAATTATGTCTCTTCCAGATTCTCTTATTACCAAATATTTTAAACTCTGCACCTATACTCCATTGGATGTAATTGCTGATATAGAAGAGGCCTTAAAAAAAGGGAAGGATAACCCAAGAGATATCAAAATGCGCTTGGCCAAAGAGATTGTTGAAATGTACCACGGTAGCGAGAAGGCTAGCGCTGCCGAGGAATCTTTTGTAAAAACTTTTAGCAAGGGTGGAGTCCCGGACTCTCTTTCTGAGGTTAATGTAAAGAAAGGCGCCCTTTTGGTTGACGTTCTTCTTGAAGAAAAAATTGTATCATCAAAAAATGATTTCCGGAGATTGGTAGAGGGTAAGGCCATTGAGGTCGTAGACGATGAGGTTGCAATTGAAGACCTTAATTTTGTTGTCTCCCAATCGGGAGTCTATCGTATTGGTAAAAAAAGATTTTTGAAGATAAATATTTCTTAAAACAAAAAACCACCCCGTTCTTTTTGAGGGGTGGTTTTTTGTTTTATTCGTCAGATCCTAGGTCTGAAGAATCGTCATCGTCATCGTCATCGTCAAGTTCTTTACCTTCTAGATCGACTTCCTCATCGGTGGATGAATCCACCGCTGGATCAATGTCTCGTTCTTCGTCTGGCATAGTATGTGCTCAGGTTAAGTTAATAACGTTCCGCTTGGCGGACTAATCCTGTTTCAGGATTTTATATTTGTATCAAATCCTATTTTGTTTGCAAAGGCCATATTAGCTGTCGTGTGGATAACCTACCGCCCCCTAGTGCTGGCAAGGCAGGTTAAGGCTACGGCTATGGCGTCATATTCATCATCTAATAGATCTTTTCTTGCGAGTTTTATGAGGCGTGGGATCATGGCAATAATTTGTTTTTTGTCCGCTCGGCCGTCTCCCGTTGTCGCTATTTTGATTTGTAGGGGGCTGTATTCATGAATCGCTATATTTTTCAAGGAGCCGGCAGTTATGATAACCCCGCGAGCTTCTGCCACGAGCATTGCTGTTTTTTGATTAACATTAAAAAAAAGAGTTTCGGCCGCTAACATATGAGGGGAGTATTTTGAGATCACTTTTTCGAGCTCTCTTGCAATTGAGGCCAATCTTACTGCGTGAGGTAGATCTTTATTTGTGCGTATGCAGTCAGAATACAGGAGGGTCTCTTTTCCTTTTTCATCTTGTTCTACGATTGCTACTCCAACCCTTTCGTATCCGGGGTCAACCCCTAAAACGCGGATGCCATTAACGCCCTTTTTATTTTCGTTTGTTTTTGGCATTACTCTGCATTCGTAAATACGTCTTGAACCTCGTCATTTTCTTCTAGTTCATCAATTAAAAGGGAAAGTTTCTCGCCGTCGTTTTCAGAAATCGGAGCGGTTGTTTTAGGTACCCACCCTTCATTTGTTTTTTCAAATGCCCATGTTGCACTGCCCATTTGAGCTAAAGAAAGAGTGTGATTTGAGAGAATGTGTTTGATCTCCTGAGCAGCTTTATTACGGTTTGAAGTTAGGGCCTCAATTATAATTGCCGTACCCCCAGGACCATAAGCTTCATAGGTTATTGATTCCATTTCGTCGTCACTTTCATTTGCCTTTTTTACCGCCCTATCAATATTATCGTTCGGAACATTTGCAGATTTGGCTTTTTCAATCGCTGTGCGTAGATTTGGTGCAGATAAATTACCCCCCGACTTTCTCGCCTCTACGCTTATAGAGCGAAGGAGCTTTCCGAATATCTTACTTTTTTGTGCGTCGGTCTTCTCTTTTTGACGCTTGATTTTTGACCATTTGTTATGACCTGACATGATTGGTTTTATTAAAGTATAAGCGACTTATATTAAATTAATATTTAATCTACAGCAATTTTTCTTGGGAATCTTTAGGTACTGGAACGCCCAAATGTTCATATCCTCTTTTGGTAACAGTGCGACCTCGTGGTGTGCGTTCTATAAGGCCAATTTGTAAAAGATATGGCTCATTAAATTCTTCTATGGTCCCTTCTTCTTCTGACAGTGCAGCGCCGAGCGTATTAAGACCCACGGGCCCTCCAGAGAATTTGTGAATGATCGTATCAAGAATGGCTCGGTCAGAAGGAGAAAGTCCCTTAGCGTCGATGCCAAGCAAGTCCAAGGCTTCTTTGACCGTGTCATGATCAAATCTTTGTTTACGCACTTGCGCATAGTCGCGGACTCTTTTTAAAAGATAATTTGCGGTACGAGGGGTTGAGCGACTTCGTTTTGAGATTTCTTGTATCGCTTCTTTCTCCACTTTAATTCCAAGAATTCCCGCTGAACGCGAAAGTATTTTCTCGATCTCTTCGTTTGTATAAAATTCCAATCGAAATACTCCACCGGAGAAACGAGAGCGAAGGGGAGATGAGACAAGTCCTATTTTAGTTGTCGCCGCAAGAAGTGTGAATTGTGGGAGTTCCAATTGTATTGTTCTGGCTGATGGGCCTTTGCCAATAATGATGTCCAAGACGCCAGACTCCATTGCGGGGTAGAGAACTTCCTCAATAGACTTGTTTAGCCTATGAATCTCGTCAACAAAAAGAATATCGCCCGAAGAAAGATTTGTGAGTATTGATGCTAGATCACCAACCCTTTCAATCGCTGGTCCAGATGTAACTTTTATTTGTGCATTTGTTTCTTTCGCAATTAAATGAGCCAAGGTCGTTTTTCCGAGTCCGGGTGGTCCATAGAATAAAACATGTTCAGGGGGATGTTCGCGTTCTTTTGCTGCCGTGATGAGGATATGCAGGTTGTCTTTGATGTTTTTTTGTCCGACGTAGTCATCCCAGCGCGAAGGTCTGAGCGTTTGGTCTAGGAAACCAAGGTCTTTGTCCTGAGGTGACGATTCTTGAGCGTCTTCTTTTTTTGGAGAGGGCTTTTTGGGCATATTTATCAATTTCAGTATATCTCAAAGCAGGCCTTGAGAAAGAGTAGATTTTTGTTATTATATGAAACCTTCAAAATCATCCCAAGAGGCGGGCTTTTCGTGGGGTTGACAAAGAAATCTTTTTGTGCTAAACTCTTTTTGTTAGTAATTTCTTTGGAATCGAAAATATGAATCTCTAAGCAACGAGACCTTCCGGGGCCTGTCAAGCGCTTCATCGAAGACGTCCTGGCTGGATTTATTCCATGCTGGGGCCATCTTTAGAGAATCGCGGAACTTTTGGTACTATTATTAAAAGTGTTGCTTAGAGATTCATATTTTCGATTCTCTCCTCCCCCCGCTCGGCAACGAGCGGGGGGAGGCTCGTTTAAATCTCTCTATCCCATTATTCACACTTCACGTTTCCTTGCAAGAATGGACTAATCTATTTTTTCAAGTTCTATTACACGGCGGAGTTCTGTAAGTGAAGTAATGCCTTGTAGCACTTTTATAATTCCATCCTGTCGCATGTCGAGTATGTTTTGTGGTTTAGCGACTTCTCGTATTTCACGTTCGCTGGGGTTTTCTCTGACTATCTTCTCAATATTTTCATCAGTGATTATGGCTTCATATAGTCCTATTCTGCCAATGTACCCTGTTAGGTTGCACTTGTCGCACCCCTGTGTAATCCAAACCTTTTCTTTCTGAAGGCCTTCAATATATGTTTTGTCAGAGATTTCATTTAGAGTTTCTTCAATTATTTTTTTCTCCGCCTCTTCTGGTGTTACTTCTTTTTTACAATGTGGACACAGTGTTCTTACTAGTCTTTGTGCTATTGCAATATTAATCGCTGAAGTAATAATTTTTGGATTAACTCCAAGATCAATTAGTCTAGGGAACGCTCCCGCGGCATTGTTAGTATGCAGTGTAGAAAACACTAGGTGTCCGGTAAGCGCAGAGTTTACTGCAATCTCCGCCGTTTCGTCATCGCGAATTTCTCCAACCATAATTACGTCAGGGTCTTGTCTAAGCGCCGACCGCAATCCTTCAAGGAAGGTGTACCCCTTGTCAGGATCTGTCTGCGTTTGAACAATGCCAGGTAAATGATATTCAATCGGGTTTTCAATTGTAATGATTTTGACCTCTGGCGTGTGTATTTTTTTTAAAAAGGCATAAAGAGTCGTTGTTTTTCCAGATCCGGTTGGGCCGGTTGTCAGGATCATGCCTGTAGGCTTAGATATTTCCCTAAGGAGAATCTCAAGAAGCCTTGGATGTATACCGAGTTTTTCTAGGGGGACAGATATGGCGTCGGGGTTTAAAACACGGAGCACTATTGATTCGCCATAAGCTCCAGGGAGAAGGGACGTTCTAATCTCTACGTCTCCTTCTGCTAGCTTGATTGAGAATCTGCCATCTTGGGCGCCCTTGAGATTCAATTTCAAATTTGAAATAAGTTTAACTCGAGAAAGAAGAAGGGAGAATGTTTCAAGGTCAAATGACAATATATTGGTCAACACACCATCCAGTCTGTATCTAAGTCGGACATAAGACTCTTCTGGTTCTAGGTGTATATCAGACGCTCCAGTTGCCAAAGCACCTGCAACAATAATCTCAAGTATTTTTGAAATACGGTACTGTTTCTTGAGAGATAAAACTTCTTGGATTTTTTCTTTTACCGTATCAAGGCTCGTGACCTCTTTTAGAAGATTAGTTATTTCCTCATTTGATATATCAAGAGCTCCACCTTTTGTTTCAAAAGAATAGGAGAGTTCTTTATACCTGTCCCAAACCTTGTTTAAACTTTCGTGAGAAACCATAAAAATGTTTGGAGTGAATCCCTTTTTCTTGAGATTTTCAATTACTTCAACCGTCTCGGCACTTTGAGGGGATAAGACAGCAAGATCAACTTTTTTGTTTACTATGTTAAATGCTGCCACTTTGGCGTTTCTTGCTTCGTCCTCGTGGATCACTCTTAAGGCGTCTATATTTATGGGAACTACATCTAGGTCGAGATAGCCAACGCCATACTTACCAGAGAGCATTTTTGCTAGTCCCTCCTCCTCCTCTCTTTTTAAAGTCTCAAATTTTTTGAGCTGTTTTTCTTCGTTAAAGTCAGTCATATCTTGGGAATGTCTATTTATTGTACCACCCATGGACTTTTTTGGAGAGGGGAAAGTGGGGCTAATTAGGGGCCTATTTTAGCTATTGACAAATGGCTATTAAATATGCTATAATTAAGGTAGAAGTGGTGGACATTCGGTTCACCGCGCTAAGCGTCGCAGTCACTCCAACTCAGGAGGTTGCCATGCGCAACCAATTGCTCTTTGCCAGTCTGTTGTTCACGTTGACGGCATGTGTGCCGTCAACCACCCTAGCTCCAACCCCATGCCGTCCGAATACGGACTGCATTGAGACTCCCAGAAACTCTGACCGGATCGTTTCGGTCAGCGGTCGCGGGATCTTTGACACGCGTACCTTCGTGACGATCAGTCACGAAGATCCACGAGTATCAAAGATTGAGGTATTGGCCAATGGTCGGCCAATCCTCGTTCTCACTTTGGGCGAGATTGCCCGCTTTCCTCTTTGGCCGCCGATGTATCGTGGTCAACGTGTGGAAACAATCTTCTTTGCTCGCGGATACGATGCGGGCGGGAAGCTCATCGGCACGGACTCTCGACGAGTCAGTGTCTATGGTGGGCAGAACAGGGCAGAGGAGGAGGTCTGGTCGATTCGTCGGCTGGATATCCTCCGTCGGAACTAGGGGCCCAGCACTGCAGACTGAAAGCGCATCCAACACACCGGATGCGCTTTTTTGTTGTAAAAAAGAGTTTTTTAAATAAGGTAGAATAGGTAAATGGGAAGAGTAATTTCTAAAAGTGTTGAGGATACAGCTATCTGTGCAGGAGACTTCTTTTTTTCGCTTAAAGCTTCCCCAGACAAAGCGACAGTGGTCGCTTTGTCTGGGGACCTAGGCGCCGGCAAGACCGCATTTGTAAAAGAGCTCGGGCACTTTTTAGGAATACATCGCCAAGAAGTGACAAGTCCCACTTTTGTTATTATGAAAATGTTTTCTATTTCTCATAAATCTTTTTCTCATTTAATTCACATTGATGCATACAGGCTTGAATCAGAAAAGGAGCTTTTAAATCTCGGCTGGGATAACTTAGTAAATGATTCAAAAAATTTAATTCTAATAGAATGGCCAGAAATGGTGGCTGGGCTAATTCCAAAAAATGCAGAAAAAATAAGTTTCAAGTTTGTTGATGAAGAGACTAGAGAAATAAATTGGAAAAAATGAAAAATGAAAAATGAAAAATGAAAAATCAAAAACAAATAAACGACTAGTCCTGCTTGATTCCCACGCCATTCTTCATCGCGCCTATCACGCACTTCCGGACTTCTCTTCATCCAAGGGTGAGCCGACAGGGGCACTTTATGGCCTCGTGGCTATGCTTATAAAAATAATTGCAGAATTAAAGCCTGACTATGTGGTGGCTTGCTACGACCTTGAAGGAAAAACATATAGACATGAAGCATATGAAGGTTACAAGGCCCAGCGCAAGAAAACAGATGATGATTTAGTGGCTCAAATTATTCGTTCACAAGATATTTTTAGAGCTTTTCACATACCAATATATTCTCATCCAGGTTTTGAGGCCGACGACATGCTCGGTACTATCGTAGAGCAAACAAAAAAAGAAAAAGACCTAGACATAGTTATCGCTTCTGGTGATATGGACACGCTTCAACTTGTTTCAGGAAATAAAGTACAAGTATATACTTTGAAAAAAGGAATTAATGACACCATTCTTTATGACGAAAAAGCTGTCGTGTCTCGTTTTGGGTTTGTTCCCGTCCTTCTTCCAGACTACAAGGGGCTTCGTGGAGACCCGTCGGATAATATTATTGGGGTTAAAGGTATAGGAGAAAAAACTGCGACTACGCTTATTCAAACATTCGGCTCTATTGAGAACATGTACAAAGTTCTCAAAAAAAACGAAGAGGTTCTCAAAAAAGCTGGGCTTTCTGACCGCATTATTGCGCTTCTCAAAGATAATGAAGAGGAGGCGGTTTTTTCAAAAATGTTGGCGACCATTAGAAGAGATGCGCCAATAGAGTTCGCCATTCCTCAAAAGCCATGGAAAGAGAATCTTTCCATGGGTACGGTTGAGAATCTTTTTTTAGAGTTAGATTTTAGAACTCTGAGTAATAGGTTGAAAGAAGTTTTATCTGGCGAAAAGGCAACCAATACGGGTCGCAAGGAACAAAAGACAAATCAGGCATCTTTGAATATGGCCTCTAATGATCCAATAGACGATACAGAGCTTGAAGAGGTGGCACTAGCACTTTGGGTAGTGGATTCAAATATCACTAACCCAACACTTGATGATATTTTGCGTTTTGCTAAAATGCGCGATTTTAAAAAGGCCAAAGTAATTGTTTTTGATGAACTTAAAAAAAGGAATGGCACCTTCGTCTATGAAGAAATAGAAAAACCTCTTCTCCTTATTGTGAGATCGATGGATAAGGTCGGTGTAAAAATTGACAAAGCATATCTTAAGGAGCTCTCGCGAAATTATCACAAGGAACTTGCTTCATTTGAAAAGTCCATATGGAGGGAGGTGGGTGAGGAGTTTAATATTAATTCTCCCAAACAACTCGGTGCGATACTTTTCGATAAACTAGGACTTTTGGGGAAGAATATGAAAAAGACCGCTGGTGGGGCCCAATCTACAAGAGAATCTGAGCTTGAAAAAATTCGTGACCTGCATCCGGTGGTTCCACTTGTTCTTGAATATAGGGAGTTTCAAAAACTTCTCTCCACATATATTGACCCCATTCCTTCTTTACTTGATGCTGAGGATCGTTTACATACGAATCTTCGTCAGACCGGTACAACTACAGGGCGAATGTCTTCCACCAATCCAAATATTCAAAATATTCCTATAAAAACAGAAAGGGGAAGGGTTATACGAAACGCTTTTATTGCTGAAGATGATTTTGCATTTGTGTCGTGTGACTATTCGCAGATTGAGCTTAGAGTAGCCGCCATCTTATCTGGCGATGATAAGCTCTCGGATATTTTTCGCCGAGGTGAAGATGTGCACCGGTCGGTGGCCTCATATGTTTTTGATGTTCCGCCGGAATATGTAGACAAAGAAATGCGCAGAAAAGCCAAGGTTATAAACTTTGGTATTCTCTACGGTATGGGGGTAAATGCTTTGCGCCAGAACCTCGGGGGAAATAGAGAGGAAGCGCAGAAATTCTATAACGAATACTTCGCTGAATTTACCGGAATTACTGAATATTTAAATCATACTAAGGCGGAAGCGCTGAGAAACGGATATACAGAAACACTTTTTGGTCGTAGGAGATACTTTGAAGGTATAAAGTCAAAGATTCCATATATTAGGGCTTCGGCGGAGCGCATGGCTATTAATGCGCCAATACAAGGAACAGCCGCTGACATTATGAAGCTTGCAATGAAGGGTATTGCAAGCCTTATAGAAAAGAAAAAATTAAGTAAAAGTGTAAGAATGCTTTTACAGGTTCACGATGAATTGGTTTTTGAAATAAAGGAGGACATGTTGAAAGATGTTTTGCCAGAGATACAAAAAATAATGGAAGGAGTTTTAACGGCCGAACAATCAAAGGGCATCCCTCTGTCCTCCAATGTTTCTGTTGGTAAAAATTGGGGGGATGGTGAGCCTTTTGTTAGACGGTAATACTTTTCATATAGAATGATATATCTTATTTACGGAAACAGTCATCAAAAAGCACGCGAAAAAGTTCGCGCTTTAGTGGATGCACAGATTGTCAAGAAGCCAGACGCCCTGTCTTTTCGTATCACTACTGAGAATTGGAAAGATACTAATTTAGCCGAGCTTATTCAAAGCCAAGGGCTTTTTGTAAGCAAGTATATTGTTGTTTTCGACCATCTTTTGAGGGAAGAGGGATCGAACGACACCCTTTTGGAAGCACTTCAAGAATTGGCAGAGTCTCCTCATATTTTTATATTTCTTGAGGATGAACTTACAAAAGAAATTCTCAAAAAAGTTGAAAAGAAAGCAGAAAAAGTTCAAGAGATTTCTGAAGCAAAAAAGCCCGAAGCAAAAGGCTTTAATGTTTTTCTTTTAACCGATGCTTTTGGTATGAGGAATAAAAAAGATTTGTGGGTTCTTTATGAAAAGGCGATTGTGAGTGGGGTAGAACCAGAAGAAATACACGGTATTTTATTTTGGCAAACTAAGGCAATGCTTGCTTCGGTTCAAGCGAATTCGCCAGAAGAAGCAGGACTTAAACCTTTTGTTTATCAAAAATCATCAAGGTTCGCAAAGAATTTTAAGATAGAAGAATTGCGAGAGCTGTCTTCTCGGCTTGTGAGCATTCCACACGATTCTCGTCGTGGGCTAATTGATTTCGGTACAGCACTAGAAAGATTTATTTTAGGGGTTTAAACCTAACTCATCCTCATGTCTCGAATTATAGAAATATCGACAAATACTAGCATTTTCGCTATAGTTTCCTGCAGTTTTGATTTAGTGACATGCGCTGATAGCTGTCTTGGTAGGTATAGCGAAATCGGATATTAAGATAAGCGTGGTTTCAGATAATAAATATGCGCCCATAGCTCAGTTGGTAGAGCACCTGCCTTTTAAGCAGAGGGTCGTAGGTTCAATTCCTACTGGGCGCACAATAGTAAAAATAAATAAATTCTTTTTATTTATTTTTTATCTATCTTGCCCAGAGTGCATAAATTTATTTATGCACGTTAGGAATTGAAAAGGTTGAGCGTATGAGCCTGCGAATGCGAAACCTCTACTGTTCATGTAATGAAAAATTCCTACTGGGTGCATTATGTTGAGCAGTGATGATTTATAGAGGCAAATCAAATGCCAGGAATCCAGCACCAGAAAAAAGAAGCGAGAGAGCAATTACAAACATCGTGGCATAAAAGACCACATCACGTTTCATAAGTGTCGCCTCTCTTTTTTCTATAAATAGCTCTATTCCAAAAAGAACTGCAAATATTAGTGCGGCTATCTGAGTGTAGAAACCAGCGATTAAGGCAAGTCCACCGGCCACCTCAATAAACCCGAGGATTTTGGTTGCGACTACTTTCTCTTTTACACGGAGCATTTCGAATATAATCTCCCATCTTGCTTTCTCACTTTTGAATTTAAGATACCCCAAATTGACGAGAATAAACCCAAGGGTTATTCGTAGTAAAAATGGCGCTAGTAGGGAATAGGTTAAAAGTTCTGGAAATGGATTTAACATATGATTATGTTAGCATGGTGAACACATGATGAAAACTACTATCATTATTCTCCACGACATAAGAAGTGCCCAAAACGTTGGTTCTATGTTTAGAACAGCCGACGCTTGCGGTGTCTCCAAAATCTACCTTACCGGCTATACGCCAGCTCCATTGGACAGGTTTAATAGGGAAGTTAAAGAGATCACTAAGACCGCCCTTGGTGCGGAAAGGGTAGTATCTTGGGAGAAAACCTCTCTGGCTAATTGTTTGAAGAAGCTTAAAAGCGAAGATTTTTATATTATTGCCGTTGAGCAAGACAAGTGCGCAGTTGATTATAAGACAGTGAAGTTAAAAAATAAGTCGGCGCTTCTTTTTGGTAATGAAGTAGACGGCCTTTCGGCAAGTGATTTAAAAGAGTGTGACATTGTTGCAGAAATACCTATGCATGGGAAGAAAGAATCCCTCAATGTTTCCGTTGCCCTTGGGGTAGTTTTGTATCGAATGCTTAACCTTTAGTATTGAGGAATCGGTCCACGTATTTTTTGGCTAGAATTTGTAAAAGCAAAACCAATACAAAGAAAAACAAGAAAGCAACCTCACTTCTAAATACATATAGCTTCAATTCCTCAGCAGAAACATCAAGAGTAAAAGCTAACCCAGACACCAAAATCAGCCAGATTATTGAACCCAAAATGTTTATTTTGAGAAAAGTGCGGATATTCATATTTTGAATACCACAAAGGACCCTTACGGGGACACGCAGTCCATAAAGAAATTTGGAAATAAAAAGTATTTTGTCTGCATGGTTTTGGAATAACTCAAAAAACCGCGGATTTTTTTCCTGAAGTTTGTGTAATTTAAAAAAACGATAAACAGAATCTTTACGAAAGAATTTTCCCATCCAGTACCACATAAGGTCGGCCAATGTGCTTCCCAAGAAACCAACCAAAAGCACACTTGAAAGAGAAAGAGAATTGGTAACAGCAAAATAAATAAGGGGAATAAGCATTATGTCCCCCAAGGCGACTATTCCTAAAAGAAATAAAATATATTCTGTCATAAAAGAATTTGGTGAATTGGACAGAAGTGCGTACTTCTGCCACCCACAACAATTCGCTTAATAGTACCCTCGCAATCCTTTTTGAGGCAAGGTGTGCCAGTTTCCCTATATGCTTTGTGGTGGAGCTGAAATTTGCCGCGCTCTCCTTCTATGTTGCGATAGTCTGACATCGAGTCTCCACCGAAATCTATTCCCCTAGAAAGTATGTTTCTAGTATTTTTCCAAAGTATCTTTATCTGTTTATCAGATAGGGCAGAAGTTGGTGTTAGTGGGTGGATATTTGAGGACCACAAAATCTCGTCAGAATATATATTGCCAATTCCTGCCACAACACCTTGATCCATTAACACCTGTTTTATTTTTCCATAGGGCCTCCTCATCAGCTGGGTCTTTAAAACATTCGATGTGAAGTTCTTATCAAGGGGTTCGGGCCCTAGGTGAGAGAGCTCTGCTGAGTTTTTTAGACCCTCGCTCTTGAGTAAGGTTACTTTGGCGAACTTTCTTACGTCAGATAGAGCCAAGTGTTTGCTGTTTGAGAGTGTAAATACAAGATGGATATACTGATTGTACGAGTCATCTCGTAATGGCCCATTTTCTTGTGTTGATTCCCATTTTTCTTTTATTTTTCCTTTTCCATCTTTAATTTTTACTTTTCTGTATTTGCCATATAGCAAATGCCCCGTCATTTTCATATGGATAAGGATCGTTCTGTCATTTGATAGCCGTATGAGAATGTTTTTTGCTCGCCTTTCTGCTTTTACTACCTTGCTACCAATAATTTCTTTCCTAAATTTAGAGAAGAATTTTTTATTTTTTATTTGAGGCTGGTTTTGGTATTGTTTTGAGAAATAATCAGTCCATACATCCACGATTTTCAAACCTTTTAATTTAAGATTTATTCCATCTACGGTTGTTTGTACTTCTGGGAGTTCTGGCATGCGATTGATTTTCTTGAGCGAGGCGATTAGAAAATCATCGTCCCGCACACACTTACTTGTAAAAGTGTTTATTTCATACTATATACCAACGCTCATTATATTCATTCTTTTGATGCGGGGTAAACAGCTTACACCTCTTAGCTTTCAGGTGCTAGCTTTCTTTCAATTTCTTCTCGTATTACGTTTGCATCATCCCAAGGTATTTTTTCACCTCGCGTAACACACATATATTGCTGAGAGCCCATACCGGTTGCCAAAACGACGTCTCCCTCTCTCGCGATTTTTATTGCCTCGTGGATGGCCTCTCTTCTGTCCACTATTGTTTTAGGTTTGTGTTTTGTGATACCAACTTTCATATCCTCTATAATTTTCATAGGACTTTCATTGTATGGGTCTTCGGTGGTGAGTATTATTTCATCGCAATATTTGTCTGCTATTTTAGCCATACCCTTTCTTTTCCAAATATCTCTACCACCTCCTGTGTTTCCCAAGACGCAGATTTTTCTTTGATTAGGAAATGTTTTATATAGTGCTTCTAGGGATTCAATCGTGTGCGCATAGTCTACGATCGCTGTGAAATTTTGTTTCAAATGTAGTGGATGATTTTGGGGTAAAGTAATATGTTCTACACGACCGCGAATAGAAGACAACTTTGAAAATGCTCGCACTAGAACAGGTGTTCCAATGCCAATACTTTTTGCAAAAGAGCATGACTCAAGAGCATTCATAATATTAAATTCTCCCTTGAGTGGAGAATGTATGATATTCCCATCAAATGAGAAATTCATCCCGTTTTCATTTGTTGTCCAAGGTTCCCCGTCTTTTAAATACACCTTGATTACTTGGGTAGCCCCTTTTGGTATGAATTCTTCTGCATATGAATCGTCAGCATTTACAATCACAGTTCTAACTTTTTTTGCTCGGTTATTTAAGAGACTCGCAATTCTTTTTTTATGCTCAAGGTATTTTTCAAAAGAGCCGTGTGATTCTATGTGTTCTGGTGCAAGGTTTGTGAAAATAAAGGCATCTAGAAATATAAATTTATGGCGAAACTGTTTGGCGCCCTCAGACGTCATCTCAAGTATTGCCCAATCACATCCCTGTTTTACGGCTTTTCTTAGAAATGATTGGAGAAAGGAGCGACCGGGCATACTCATGCCGTATGGGTTTTGCTTTGACTCATCACCTATTTTAAACCTCAAGGAACCACCAAGGGCTGTTTTGTGTCCCGCTTCTTCAAGAATGGCATTCACCATCTCAGCGATGCTTGTTTTTCCTTTTGTTCCAGTAATTGCAACTATGCGAATTTGTTTTGAAGGAAAGCGATAAAGGATGGCCCCAGCGAGAGCAAGCAAAAAATGATACGCCGGCTGTAGCGTCCTATATATTTTTTTTGGGATAAATCTTTCTATTGCTCTAAGAATCATTTGTGTTTTATTGCTTGCCAAGTGCTTTTAGCGCTTGCTTCACTCTTTCAGATGGGGAAGTGAGATCTTTTGAGACTTGCTTAAGGGCGTCTCTAGCTTCTTTTTGTGAATAACCCAGAGATGTTAGGGCCTCTATAGCGTCACCATCGTTTGGCACGCCGTCAGTTTCTCTGAATTCTCCAGAAAGTTTTCCCCGAAGTTCAATGACTATTTTTTCAGCATTTTTTTTGCCAATGCCAGCCACCTTTGTTAGGTGTGCCGTGTTTTCGGTGAAGACAGCTTGTCTCAAAAGAGAAATTGGGGCGACATTTAATATTCCCAATGCTGTTTTCGGCCCAATGCCAGATATGGTTATGAGAAGTTCAAAAAAGGAAAGTTCATCTTGGCTTTGAAAACCATAAAGGTCTAGGGCGTTTTCTCTAACCGCTAGATGTGTAAAAAGTGAAGCGTGGTCACCCTCGCCAAGCTCTCCAAGGTTTTGGCCAGTCATAAATACCTTGTATCCAATGCCTGTAATGTCTATGACAGCGAAGGATTCGCTTATTGATAGGACCTTGCCAGAGAGATATGAAATCATAGGGATATAATAGCGCAAAACAGTAGCCAGTGGATAGTTAAGAGTTTTTAGTGGAATTTTTTAGTGGAATGCAGGATGAAGAGGCCCCACTCAAAACTAACTATTTATCCCGACCTTGTGGAGGGACTTAAAACTTGCTACCCCAAACCTTGCATTTCATTAAGGTTTCGGGTAGCATCTTCTCCATGCCAATAACCAAGTCAGCCAAAAAAGCCCTAAGAGGTTCTCGCCGAAAACGAGAGTTTAATCTTCGTCAAAAAGGCACAATATCTGACACCGTAAAAAAGTTTAAAAAACTTGTCGCAGAAAAGAGTGCAAAGGAAGCCAAGGCGCTTTTGCCCAAGGTTCAAAAAGTTCTTGATAAAGCTTCTAAGACAGGGATTATAAAAAAAGGTGCCGCTTCACGAAAAAAATCTCGTTTCGTGAAAATGTTGAAGAATATTTCCTAATTTCCTATAGACAAACAAAAAAGGTCTCCACCGTAACGGGGGAGACCTTTTTTCATTGAGACAGGAATCGAAAGAGTTTCCACCAACACCTTCGGATCCAAGTTTGAGGTATCTCTGTCTCTTTTGTGGCGTTTTGAGCCGGCGGTTCCTTGTCATTTATGTCGCTTAGACCCACGAAATGCAGACTATAAACAGCAAGGCCATCATCGGTTCTTCTAATCCATGCGCCCTGTTTATACCAGAATCTAATCCCAAGACCAGAGTCCTTCATACCCCAATATTTGCAGCACCAAATCCCAGACGTTTCTCCTTCAGATACAAAGTATAGTTCACCTTTGTAAAGAGGGTCCACTATTTCAAGGTAGTGCGGTCCCAAGATAAGTGGGGGTGTTTCGTCGCCCATACTTCCTCCATCGTGGTATTGTTCAAGTTTCTATTTTCAGAATAAAGACAATGTATTTGTATGTCAAACAAAATAATTTTCCCAAGGAGCAAGCCTAGTATCCTGTACGATTACCTAACTCTGACGACCGTCAGAGTTAGGTAATACGTAAATAAATTCACATACTCTGGGCGAGATATCTTATCTAAATAAATAGGGCTAATAATATGGCCATTTGAATACGCCACCTGGGTGGCGTATTGATTTTCCAACGTGGTGCTTCTAGTAGGAATTGAACCTACCGCATTTCCTCGAGCAATACATCGAGCTCCTTGTGACGCTCCAGAAGCTTTTGGTTATGTATCATCCAGAACGCCGTCGGTCTGAATGCCTCGATGAATTCATGGTCATGAGTGACCAAAAGTATCGAGCTTTTTGAAATAGCACAAGCGTGCAAAAGAATTTCCCAGGTCACTTCATCGATATGGTTGGTCGGCTCGTCGAGGATGATGAAGTCAGGCTTCTTGCCAAAGGTGATAGCGAAGCGAACGCGCATTCTCTCACCTCCAGAAAGGTTTTTTATCGGCGTGATCATGCGAGCGAGGTCGAATCTCATAGAGCCAAGAGTTGACTGTGCATCGGTATCAAGACATCCCAACTTCTCTCTGACAATTTCGAGCGGTGTTTGCTGATCACTGAACTTCGAATGCTGGTCAAAGTACGCCCATGTTACATCGGGTGCCCAGGTGATCTCACCTTTGCTGAGCGGCAATTCGCCGGTAAGACATTTGAGGAATGTCGACTTGCCGGAACCGTTTCTTCCTACAAGGACAATTTTATTTCCTGATCGTACTTCGAGGTTTGCTTTTCCAAATGTTTTCCCTTCCGCATGCTCATATTTGAACATCGCGTCTTTGATCCTGCAGATAAGCTTGCCGTTATGGAGCTTCTCATCTGTTTGAGACAGTCTGATCTTTGTCTTCTTGTCATCCGGTCGTCCCGATTCTTTGTGAGTAGCCTTGAGGCTTTCCAATTCTTCCTTGGCTTTTTTATACGCCGAAACTTCTTTGCCTCTAAATGCTTTCTGTTGGAGGATAGAGAGATTGGCCGAAAGTTGCCTAATCCTTTTTGTCTCTTTGTCATATCCCCGCTGTAAGCCACCGAGGCGGCGCATTTTCATTTCGATATAATCGTCATAATCTCCTTCCGATATGTTCATCTTGCCATCTGCGAGCTCACCAATCTTGGTAGAGATAGAGTCGATGACCAATCGATCATGAGAAATAAATAATATGCCGCCTTTGAATTCTGCTATCATGCCGATGAGCACTTTTCGACTTATAATATCCAAATGGTTTTCTGGCTCATCAAGCAGGAGGAAATCTGGACGCAAAGCAAATACCACAGAGAGTGCGATGATTTTTTGCTGTCCTCCCGACAAGCTTCCGCATCTCTTGAGCTTATTCTTCTCACTATTGAATCCCAATGCGTCAGAAATATCCTCCACTTTTTTGGAGAACGCTGATCCTGCTTGTGTCTCTATGTATTCTTCCACTGTCTGCGGATAATACTGCTGATCGAATTCTTGAGGGACATACAGTAGTCTGATATGACCCTGCTTCTCGACTACCCCATTATCCAGTTCTAGACTGCCGGTAATTATCTTGAGTAACGTAGACTTTCCTGTTCCGTTCTCGCCAAAGATACACAGGCGTTCTTTGTCGCTACAAGAAAAAGAAACACCCTGAAGAATGGGTTTTTCATTAATGCCGAATTCAATGTTTTTTATTGATAAGATTTTTTGCATAGAAGATTTGCGATTTTGGTTTGCACGGTAGGAACCTTTCATTACATGAACAGTAGACCTTTCGCATTCGCAAGCTCATATGCTCAAGGTTTTCGATTCCTACACGTATGCAAAACTATTTGCATACTTGGGAGCACCCTTCGATTCGTTTTTTCAAAACTCACTCAGTGTGCTCCCAGTAGGAATCGAACCTACATTTTAACTTCCGCAAAGTTATATCCTATCCATTGAACGATGAGAGCAATTTGATGAACTAAAACTTATCTTACTTATGAGAAAAATACAATCACGCTGTGTAGAAGCTATAAGCTATAAGCTAAAGGCTCTTAGCTATAAGCTAATTAAAACCCCAAATGCTCCATAACTCTTTGGAGATTTGATTCAGCGTGAAATTCTTCTGGCAAGCGACGAGAGAGATACTGGTGTGCCTCCTCTGGTGAAGTGTCTCCTAGGGGAATAATGATATAGGGCATTATAAACCTCGCTGATTTTATTAAAATCTTATGCTCATCTTCGTCAACCCAAAAGGATTCAAGGCTGTGGAATGGGTAAAAAGTTTTATCAATACGAACTCCACGGTCATCTACCACCACATCCACTTCTTTTGGTGGCCTGGCCGCATAAAGTGAAAGTACGAAGCCTGAAAGGATGACAACAAAAGCAAACAAAACATTATTTAATATAATAGCAGTCACCGAAAGCGCAATGGTTATAATCCCAACTGCCCAAAACCAATCAGGATTTCGTTCCTTTGGTTCGTACTCGTGCGTTTGCCAATGAAGAGGAGGAAATTGTTTCATGTTCTTACGTTTATCCTATCACGAAAATTACCCTGTAAATCAAATAAGTGCCATCAGCAAGTCGGCTACTTTAGTGTTGGCGATAATGAGAGCGAGTATGAAGATGATGGTACAAATTCCAGCAGAAAAGAGGCACCACGTACACCATTGTTTTAGCACCAAGGCTTGAACGAGGGTTAAATAAACAGAAAATAAAAAGGCCACGATGGTTATTCCGATCACTGCATAAGAAGCAAAGTCTGGTATTACAAGGGGGAAGAAGGCGAAACAACCATAGAGTATTACTATAAGTCCGTAGTATAGGATTCCCAATATTTCAACAGGTATGCCTATTATTTTTGAATAATCACTATGCACCACCGCCTCACAGCTTCCTTCAAGCGGACAGACAAGTTGGGCGGAATGTTTCTTGGTTTTATAGATGTATGAAGCCAAAATGAATCCAGCACTCGCAAAAATGGCCACTAATATTTTAAGAATGAGAATCATGAAATGATTTTATCACAAAGATTTATTGTTCTATGTGATTGATTTGGCCACCACACCAACAAGAAGGATCCCCAATGTATTCATGACGAAAGAAAGGACAACTAATTTCTTGGTGGATATTTTTGAAAAACCAAGGAGCGCAAGGCCCAGCTCATCAGGAAAGGGAGACAAAAGAATGAGTGCTCCAAGGATTGGGTTAAGCCAACGTAGGAATTCAAGGCGAAAGACTTTGAGTGGCTTGCGATGAGTTTCTGCCATAGCTGTGTCTATGTCCTTAACAACCCTATCTCTGACAAAGAGAAAGAGCACTAAGTCTCCGATAACGGCTCCGGCCCCGCCGAGAAGAGCAATGATTAGTGGTGGGTGTTCTAATGAAAGTGAGCCGAGGACTACTGTTGCTGGCACTAAGGTGAAGACTGAGGTGAAAAATATTCCAGCTACAAAAGCGGCGAGGTATTGGGCGTCTTGTAAATTGCCGAGAAGTGTATGGATAGCGCCACTTCTTCCTAAAAGGATCGTGACGACTATTCCTATAAGGAGTATTATAAAGTCTTTTCGAAGATTGGTCTTCATATTTTAAGTATAGCGGATATTATTAATATTGCCCTAAGAGATGGCAAGATAATAATATTCTGCTAGTATGGTCAGGTAAGAAACGGAGGAGTGGCTCGAGTGGTTGAAGGCACCGCTCTTGAAAAGCGGAAGGGTCGCAAGGCTCTCGTGAGTTCAAATCTCACCTCCTCCGCAACGACCGGCAAAGATAGCCGGGGGCTATCTGAGTCGGGTGTCGTTTCGAGAATGAGGAGAGATTTGAAGCCCCGTTGAGCATAATTTTGAGCTTGTATTCAAGCGACAAGATTATCCAACGGTGGTACTGGCCTGTAAGGAGAATCTCACCTCCTCCGCAACGACATTTTGCTATACTAAAAATATGAATGAATCTTTAAATCAATTGCTCCGCGGCAAGCTGACGGGGTAACTGATTAAGTTCAGTTACAACTTTAACTATATAAATGCGTATTGAAACCCCTCAGAGTCCTATAGAACAACCAGCAAAACTTCAATCTATTGAAGATATTCAATTTGAATTAGTTGTCGAAGGCGACCCAGATTTTGAAACCGCTGTGTCTGTAATAAATGAGAACGGTGAGCAACCAGAAGATAAATTGAGAGATGCTGCCAAGAGAGAGGTAGTTAGGATCAACTGGTGGCTTCAAGAGCAGTGGGCTTCTAAAGGATTGCCCAAGGAACAAGTGAGTATTAAGGTTGCTAATCTAGCTATTGAAATATATAACTACGGACAAGAACTAAGCACTTCTCAAATTGAAGAAGCAAAACGAGTCATAGCCATGCTTTCTCAAGCGTCAATTCCGGAACAAGACTCAAGAATAAAATATGTTGCAATTAATGATACAGACGAAATGAATGACCAAAATGGAGAAAATAAAAGAGGTTATGCTTTTCCTGCTTCAAAAATGGTAGCTCTCTATCCACGAGCAGTTTCCCCTGAACCACATCGTATACCCGACATCTCTAGTTTTGCGGGTACCCTTGTCCACGAAATTGGACATATTTACAGCAGAGCTGATTTTGATTTTTTGCAGGAATGGCAAAAGAGATTTGGTTGGGAAGTATTACCAAATGAACAAGTGGATTGGCAAAAACCTATTTCAAAAATTTATGCGACAAATCAACCCCATCGTTGTATTACAGATTATGCGCAATTTTCTCCTGACGAGGATATATGCGAAAGTTTATCCGCGGTAGTAAATAATCCTACCGTATTGGACCCAGAAAGAAGGGCTTTTATAGAAGAAAGGTGGTTCAAGCAAAAACCCACAGAAGTAGAAGTGAGCTCTGAAAGAAAAGTTGGAACACATATCCAAATGCCAAAGGTTGCTGATAAAATAAAATACAAAACCAGAATTGCGGAGTTTACTATGGGAACAATTAAAAAAGACCCGAGCATTCAAACCGAGTAGATTTCATTATCTTGTGATAATAATCTTATACCTTTTCAGCTTGATTTTTACACCCACTTGTGTATACTTAGGATGTATCAAGACGAAAAAGGATCCGAAAGGTCTAGTGCCTTAGGAGCCTTTTTCTTTTATCTAATTTTGTTGGCGTCTTGTCTGATGAGAAGGTGAGTATTAAAAGACGAGATATTATCTCACTTTCTCAATCTCTATTATCTCTCCAACATTTTCAAATGGAACCTGAACATCAACCACCCCAATAGCATAAGGGCCGACACCATAAGAAGAAAAGACAAATCCGATAGCAGTGTCGGTTAAGTAGAAGTTTTCAATATAATCTTCAAGAGCGGTACCGCCCTCTATAGCATCTTTTGTCGAGCTTTCCCCTAGCTTTTCTGTCAGTGTGGCACGAAGCTCTTCACGGATATTAGTAAAATATCCATCAATGAATATGTCTCTTAGTCCGAGCTGGTTTCCTGTTTCAGTATCAAAGACTCGCGTGACCATACTTGTCATCCCATGCGCTCCTCCACCGTAGGAATAGATTTTAAAAATATAAGAAACTGTTTCCTGCGACTCTGTTACTGAGTAGTTAATGCCCAAGGTGCTTTGGAATCCTTCTTCAAAAATTGGTCCAAAGTCAGACTCTTTGAAGTCGGATATAATCTTTTGTATTGTTTCCTCGATCGACAAAGAGATTTCTTTTTTATTTGAAACTGGGTATAAGGCATTGATAATCCAGTCCCCCTCATTTTCTGCTATTGTGCGTTCAGATTGTTTTGCTATAAAGTTTTTCTCTTTAGATGTTTCTTTTAGATTATCCGCACTAGGTAACTCTTTTAAAGAGGCAGGTTTGTTGAAAAAGGCGAAAAATATCAAGCCTATAGCAAGGACAATAAGAGCGACCATTAAGGGTTTCTTCATTTGCCCATTATATCGCAGTTTAGTTCTCAAAAATCTCTCTTTCCCGTATAGTAAGTCAATGAAATATATAGGGATAGATTATGGTTCTAAGCGTGTTGGGGTGGCCATATCTGATGAAGGTGGCACGATGGCCTTTCCTAAGGTGGTGATTTCAGCCGGGGCTCAATTAGTTGAGAAAATATCAGAACTATTCAAAGAGGAGCAAGTTCAATCCGTCGTTTTGGGCGAATCGAAAGATTTTTCAGGGAAAGATAATCCTATTATGAATGATATTCTTTCCTTCAAAAAAGCTCTTGAGGAGCGACTTAATATTGATATTATTTTGGAGCCAGAGTTTATGACAAGTAGAGAAGCTGAACATATCCAAGGTAGGGGAGATATGCATGACGCATCTGCCGCTACGCTCATATTGCAGAGTTATCTGGATAAACAAAAAGCAAAAAACAGTAAATAATAAAAATTATGGCAATATCATTCGAAGATTTTAAAAAAGTAGAGATGAGGGTCGGCAAGATTCTTTTAGTGGAACGTATCTCTGGTTCAGACAAGCTTCTCAAGCTCTCGGTTGACTTTAATGAAGACATTCCACGCCAAGTTATATCTGGTATTGGTAGATATTTTACTGATTTGGATGTTCTTATTGGTAAACAGTATGTTTTTGTTACAAATCTAGAACCCAGAGAGATTTTTGGGTTTGAAAGCCGGGCGATGATTATTGCTGGAAGCTCTGAAACAGATATTGCCTTTTTCTCTGTACCAGACAGCATTCTTGTAGGTACCTTGATTAAATAAATTAGTGATTTTGGGTTCTATTGTAATTTTGTTGGTATATAATAAGTAGAATGAAACACAAAAGTTTCTTTGATTTTTTCCCGACACCAACATTTATGGATATGCCAGCTCCAGGGCTTTCTTTAAATGATTCTGGTTTACGCTATATAGAATTTATCCCCGAGGCACACGGTTTATCAGTGGGGCACTATGGAAAAGCAAACCTTCCTAATGGGATTATTGAGTCGGGGGTGATAAAAGATGACCAAAGTCTAATACATGCCCTCGAGAATTTTCGTAAGAGTTTTGGGCTTCGGTACATTCGCACCTCACTTCCAGAAGAGCGGGCCTATCTTTTTCATACCAAAATTTCTAATGTTCCAGAAAAAGAGCTTCATACTGCCGTTGAGTTTACTATAGAAGAAAATGTTCCGTTGTCAGTGTCTGAAGTCGTATTTGACTATGTGGTACTTCCTCGCCGAGAGGGGGGAGATCCCAGTGAGGTTGAGGTATCTGTTACTGTTGTTCCAGAGCAAGTAGTTTTAGAGTATTTGGAAGTTTTCAGAAAGGCCGGCTTTATACCGCTCCACTTTGATGTTGAGTCTCAGGCTGTTACCAAGTCGCTTATATCGCGCCACGATCATGATGTGTCCCTCATTGTTAATTGGGACTTATCTAAGGTTGGTTTGTACATAGTTTCTTATAATTCTGTTCATTTCACTTCAACCATGCCGCTTTCTTCGCATGGTGGCGCGACAAGCAATTTGTCCGAAGCACAGAGTGACTTTCTCTTATCTGCTGATGTTGTATCGCTAAAGGATGAAATAAGGAAGGTTATGCTTTATTGGCAAACACAATCTGATAAAACTGGTAAAAGGGTTATACCTATAGGTAAGATAGTATTATGTGGGGAAGGTCTAGGGAAAAAAGAACTTGCCTCAGAGCTTTCTCGAACCTTTTCCTTGCCGGCTCAACTTGGCAATGTCTGGACGAATGCTTTTTCTTTGAATGACTACATTCCTGAAATTTCAGCGGACGAATCTTTGGCCTATGCTGGGGCAGTGGGGTTGGCGCTTCCTCAGCAAATGCGTGATATAAATTCATAGTATCTTTTATGTTTAACCTTCTTCCCGAAATTGAAAAAAAGCTGATTGTAAGTGAATACAATGTTCGTCGTACCATTGTTGCCCTGATTTTTTTGTTTATTATCGGCCTAATTGCTGTTATTTCTATTATTCCTTCTTACATTTTGTCATCTTCCAAGGTTTCTGAGGTTTCTAAAGATATTTCCGCAATTCGTCAATCGTCAGTTTTTGAAGAGGAAAAGCAACTCAATTCGGATCTTTCTAAGACAAATGCCAAAATATCCACCCTTTACTCAGTCGAGCGCGGAGCATATATTGGAGATCTTTTTGAAAAAGTTTTGTCACACAAGACTGCAGATATCCGCATAAATGGAATTGGATATCATACGGACAGCAAAGAAAGTTGGATTTCTTTGGGTGGCGTCGCCCAAAGCAGGGAGGTTTTATCCTTTTTTATAGAGGACATGAAAAAAAATCCTCTATTTGAGGAAGTTAATATTCCAGTGTCTGATTTTGCTAAAGATAGAAATGCTCGATTTACAGTGGATATACTAGGAGATTTTTAATTAAATGAAAAATTTAACCAGAATAAAAAAAATATTTATATTCTGTATCGCCTTAAACGTAGTTATATTTGGCGTATATGGATTTTTATTTTGGGATATTAGAGCCAAGAATATTCAGGTATATGAACTTATTTCAGAAGCAGATAGAGATATTAAGAAAGATGAAACTTTACGGGCCATAAAGCTATCTCTTAATAACAATCAGGATTTTATCTCCCAAATAGATCAGTTTTTTGTTCCTAGAGATGGGGTCGTGAGCTTCATCGATCTTCTAGAAAAGCTTGGGCATGATAGTGGGGTTGAGCTGACTATTGGGTCTGTGTCGGTAGAGAGTGAAACAAAAAATAACAATGACTTCAAAGAAATATTACGCCTGAAGCTTGGAAGTGAAGGGTCTTGGCAGAGTGTATTTTATTTTATGTCTCTTGTTGAAAATCTTCCATATCGTATTGAGTTTGAGAATGCCTCTCTTGTTTTGGCCGGCGCTTCTGATTCTATTCTGTTTTCAGGCAACGGTTCTAGGGTTAGAACTTCTGATGAAATTTGGGAGGGTTCATTTGAAGTCTTGGTCTATAAATTACGTTAAATTATGGAATCAATTAATATAAAAAAAATACTTTCAAAAATTCGTATTCCAAAGCGAAAAGAATTCCGCACTATTAGCGCTAAGTCCCATCATGATTGGAAAATGATACTTATTTTATTCTTTGTCCTTTCTCTGCTTTTTGTTGTTGGAAATACGTATTTCTTTTTTAAGATAAATAAGGGTGAAATTTTTATTAATCCTACCGAAGAAGCCGGTGAAGAGGGGGTGATTAGTGAAAAAAAGCTTGAGGGTGCAGTTGATTTTTTTGAGGATCGCCAAATACGCCTTGAACGGTTGCAGTCTGAAATACCAACAATCATTGACCCTTCCTTATAATGTTGATAGCATTTTTCTGCAACAGTATTTAAGTTACGCCTTCGTAGTTCAATGGATAGAACAGAGCTCTTCTAAGGCTTTAATGTAGGTTCGATTCCTACCGAAGGCACAAATAAGAAAATGTAGGCATTTTTGCTTTGTGCCTGAGAGCAGACAATTGCTTGTCTGCGTGTAGGAATTGAAAACCTTGAGCATATGAGCCTGCGAATGCGAAAGGTCTACTGTTCATGTAATGAAAGATTCCTACCGAAGGCACAAATAAGAAAATGTAGGCATTTTTGCTTTGTGCCTGAGAGCAGACAATTGCTTGTCTGCGTGTAGGAATTGAAAACCTTGAGCATATGAGCCTGCGAATGCGAAAGGTC
>Ga0163151_10000095_pt1 | contig 143654 bp, 137 predicted proteins | sample OliLakLV19MP5IB2_FD_145596 | JGI IMG/M metagenome (GOLD analysis project Ga0163151, IMG submission 145596) | Freshwater microbial mat bacterial communities from Lake Vanda, McMurdo Dry Valleys, Antarctica - Oligotrophic Lake LV.19.MP5.IB-2 | ecosystem: Environmental > Aquatic > Freshwater >...
TTGGTCGACGACTTGATGTCGTTACACGTGCGTGCGGTCCAGCGCGCGGGGCCGCCTTGCGTTCCGGTCACGTAACTTTCCGCAATCACGTGGCCGCGGTGAATCACCACCAAGGCGCCGCCGTGGCTCGTCGTCAGTTCGTGCTTGTCGTGGAAGCGCACGGCGTCGAGCAGCCGGTCGGGATTGACCCCGAGCGTACGTGCATCTCCGATGCGCCAGCCGCCCGTGTCTTCAGGTGGAGGGACATAGCCAGCCTGATGGTCGTCAACCGCATCGACAGACCAGGGCCACAGGCCAAGCCCGGCCACGCCGATCAGGCCGGCGCCCGTGGTCTTCAGAGCTTGTCGCCGTGTGAGCCGTGGGTCAACATCGAGTGGCATGCTGCGCGATTATAGTCGTCACAGGAACACCTGCACCTGTTCGTCGGCAGACGCCCGCACGACGTCCGGCGAGTCACACACCAGCAGGCGACCGTCGTGCAACACCCCGATGTGTGTGGCCAGCGCGAAGGCCTCGGCCATATCGTGCGTCACGATGACGACCGTGGTGCCCAGAGACTGTTGGATGCGGAGAAACTCGCGTCGCAATTCAGCGCGGGTCACAGGGTCCAGCGCGCCGAACGGTTCATCCATCAGCAGGATCGGCGGATCCAGGGCGAGTGCGCGTGCGACACCAATCCGCTGTCGCTGACCGCCGGACAGGTCGCGGGGCCATCGCGCGGCCCACTCGTCGTAGGGCAGTCCCACGAGGTGCAGCAACTCCCGCGCGCGTGTCTCGCGACGCGCGTCGGTCCACCCCTCCAATGTCGGCAGCAGACTGACGTTGTCACCAACGGTCATGTGCGGAAACAGTCCCACATCCTGCAACACATACCCGATGTGGCGACGCAAACGAATGGCGTCCCACGCACGTGTGTCTCGAGTGTCAACGGTGACCGCACCCGATGACGGCAGCAGCATGCGGTTGATCAGTTTCAGCAGGGTGCTCTTGCCCGAGCCACTTCGTCCGACCAACGCGAGTACGGCGCCGGGCGTCACCTCCAGCGTGACATCATCGAGCGTGGGCCGGTCGGCCACGTACGCGAAGCTGACGTGCCGGAGCAGAATGTGGCCACGGGCCTCCTGGGACATCACGGTCCCATGACGCTATCATGCGGAAGAACCCAGATACCGGAGGCGGCATGGACACACCCGACGTCAGAAAGCAGACCGAGTATGTGGCGCTGACCAAGAGCGAGTATCGCAAGCGATTCGACGCACGGTTTTATGATCCCGCGTTCGACGGGGTCAAAGCCGAATTGGATGCCGTCTTTGAGAAGGCGTGGGACGGGTACATCACCTACCGCAAGTCGCCGCGCACCACGGCTGCGGGTCCGGAGTTCGCACATCCCGAACAGAAACTGTCACTGGAATGGCTCCAGACACGCGCAGAGATCCAGGCCGCCGAACAGCGTCAGAAGGATCCGACATCTCCCTCGCGCATTCTGATCGTCAACGGCTCGACACGCAGCGAACACTCCTGCCCCGGCGAAATCTCGAAGACCCGTCGTCTCGCCCAGCGAGCGCAGGAGACGATCGAAGCCATGGACGGATTTGAGGTCGACTTTCTCGATCTTGCGACGATGGCCGACGAGCCGTTGAAGGTGATCCACCCGTGCAAGGCGTGTGTGTCCACAGCCATGCCGCTGTGTCACTGGCCGTGCTCGTGTTACCCGAATCACGCCATGGGGCAAAGCGGCGACTGGATGGCGGAGTTGTATCCACGTTGGACGGCCGCCCACGGCGTCATGATCGTGTGTCCCGTGCACTGGTATCAGGTGCCGGCCAGTCTGAAGCTCATCATGGACCGACTGGTCTGTGCGGACGGTGGCAATCCCGATCCCACGACCACCAACGGCAAGGACCCGGCCAAGGCCAAGGAGGTCGAGTTGGCGGGATGGCCGTATCCGAAACATCTGGCCGGGCGCGCGTTTTCAGTCGTGACACACGGCGACGCGGCCGGACCGGAGAATCTGCGCCGAATGTTGGTGGACTGGCTGACCGACATCGGCATGATTCAGGCCGGCCCCACCGCCGTCCTGGACACGTGGATTGGGTGGTACGAGCCGTATGCCACCAGTCACCAGGCACTCGATAAAGACACGGATGTGTTTGTGGAAGTCAGTCAGGCCGCGATGAGCCTGGCGTCCATGGTCCGCCAGGTCCGCTCTGGCGCGTACCAGGCCCCCGACGCCGGCCTGCGCCCGCCCAGGCAAAAATAGCGGCGCGTGAATGAGGCCGGCCATCGGCGTGCGCGCGCTCGATCGGATGTTCGTCGCCGGGCGCGCAGGCGCGCCAGTCGCGGGCAATCCGCCAAACATCGACGATAAGCCGTCCGACGCAGGACCAGACCACCCGGCAGCCGCAGCGGCGTCCACGTCATCTCACGCCCGGGCGAGATGGTGGCGAAGACGCAGCGGGGCTGTCCGTCTTCCCTTCACCTTCCCGCATCAGCGCGGTAAACGCCGCCGCATCGCGTGAACCGATCGCGTCGCGCACACGATCGAGCGCCCGCGCCAGTCGGTCGAGCGCCCCGGCAGAATTCGGATTCAGTGCCTGGATTTCGTAGTACACGTCCGGACTTTCGCGCACGAGATTTGCCGAAAGCGTCTGCAGTGCGCCAAGGGTCGTACTGCGCACGGGGACACCGGTCTCGGGCAACGCCAGCGCAAACGCAATGACCGTGGCATGTGCAAGGGTCAGCGCATCGGCCATGAGGCGGTCGTGTTCCTCGAGCGGCAGGCTGATCAGGCGCGCGGTGGTTGATGTGAAGAGCGCGGCGACCCTCGCTGTTGCCTCGGAGTCTCCGGTCTCGCAGATGACCACGTCGCATTCACGCAGCAGCACCACCGACGGGCCGAACATCGGGTGCATCGACGCCACGGACGCGCCGGCCGCCTGCAGCCGGCGAATCGGCGCGATGAGCGGCGTCTTGATGCTGGCGATGTCCACGATGACCCCCGCCGGTGGCGCCGACATCCAGCGCTCGTACAGGGCCGCCGTGGCTGCCGGCGGCGTCGAGCACACCACCAGATCGGCGGTCGGCAACGCCGCTTCGGCCCACGCGCGTTCGTCGCCGGTCGCTCTGATATCGAGCGCGCCGACCACGTAGCCTTGATCGGCCAGGAATCGCGTGAACCATCGGCCCATGCGGCCTTCGCCACCCATGACAACCGCGGTCTTGCCAAGCCCGACAGAGGCATGGCGCCAACTGTCCTGGTCCTGTGCGCTCACGGCGGCGCGAATCAACGTGACGAGAATGGCTTCGGCGACGCGGGCGTCGAGCCCCGCGGCCTGGGCAGCCACACGGGTACGCTCGAGCACCACACGCTCCTGGGCATAGTCCACAATCGGCTGGTCGGCGCGGCGTTTGGCTTCGCCGACCTGACGGGCCACGGCCACTCGTTCGGCGGCCAGGTCAATCAGCCCCCGATCGAGTTCGCGGATGCGCGCGCGAAGGGCGTCCAGTTCAGTGTCGTCAGCCACAGACTGCAAGTGTAGATGAGACGCCAACGCGGTTACTATTCGACGCATGCTCGGACTTGCCTTCGTTCGCTCCACGGCGCGCCCCGCGCCGTGGCTTGTCGCGTTGGGTTGCACAGCGATGCTGCTGCAGCCCGCCGCCGCCCAGGACCCACCCCCGCGCGCGCCAGGCGCCCCGGTCGCGGTGACCGAGCGGGTCTTCGACAGCGGCGCCACGACGATTCCGTTCTTCCCTCTGGGTGACTCGCCGCTCGCGCTCAGCGGGCCGGCGCGCCCGGGAATGTTTGTCTCGGCGGTGGGACGCCGCGCCATCGCGATGGGCACCGAGGACGGACCGCTGGAGTTCTGGTCGTGGCCCATCAAGTGGCTGCACGACTTCGAACTGCATTTCCGCATTCCGAAATACACGACCGCCATCGCCGGCCGTTCGGTGGCGTCGTCCGTGCGCGTCCGCCCCGAGGGCATCACCATCGAGTACACCCACGAACAGTTCACCGTGCGGCAGCACATCTTCGTGCCCCTCGATGAGCCGGCGGTGATCATGCTGCTCGAGGTCGATGCGATTCGCCCGCTCGACATCGTGGCCCGGTTCACGCCCGACATTCAGTACGCGTGGCCGGCCGGCCTTGGCGGTCAGTACCTGGTCTGGGAACAAAACGCGCGGGCCTTCCTCTTCTCTGAAGGCAAGAGCCAGATCAACGCGTTCCTGGGCTCCCCGGCGGTGACGCAGGCGTCGGACGTGCCGGCCCACATGCTCGCCCCTGAGCGGCCGCAACTCGTGCTGGGCGTGGGCGGCGCGACCGAGCGTTACACGGCGCCGCGCCTGGGCGAGCCATCAGGGCGCAGCGTCAACCTCCACGCGGCCTACATCCCGATCGTCATCGCGGGCGGTCAAATGCCCCGTGATGCCGCATTGGCACTGTACCGACGGCTCATCGCGCCTGGCGCGGCCGAACTGGAGTGGAAGCGCCGCGTCGCGCATGCGGATGGCCTGCGGGAACGGATGTTCACGCTGCGTTCTCCCGACGCGCTGCTCAACCGGGCGGTGGAATACGCCAAAGTGAATCTGGACGAGTCGATGGTGTGCAACCCCGACCTCGGTTGCGGCCTGGTGGCCGGCTATGGGTTGTCTGGCAGCGCGAGCAACCGGCCGGGGTTTGGGTGGTTCTTCGGCGGGGACGCGTCGATCAATTCGTTTGCGATGAACGCCGTGGGACAGTCCGCACTCGTGCGCGAAGGCGTGTTGCAGTTCTTCGCGACGTATCAACGCGCTGACGGCAAGATTACCCACGAAATTTCTCAGGGCGCCGGGCGCGTGGACTGGTTCAGCTATCCATACCCCTTCTATCACGGCGACACCACGCCGTACTGGATCCTTGCGGCCGGTGAGTACTGGCGTCAGACCGGTGACAACGCCCTTGTGCGCAGCCTATGGCCCAACCTCACCCGCGCGTGGAACTGGTCGCGCGCCACCGACGTGGATGGCGATGGACTGATGGAGAACCCGGCGGCCGGCGCCGGCGCGCTCGAAGTGGGCGACCTCCAGATCGGCATCCTCTCGGATGTCTACCTGAGCGGCGTGTGGGTCGCAGCCCTCGATCGCTTCGCCCGAATGGCTGTGGCCATGGGCGAACCGGCGCTGGCCGATCAGGCGCGCGCGATTCGCACGCGGGCGCTGGCCACGATGGAGACCAAGCTGTGGAATCCGGCACTCACACAGTACGCGTTCGCGCTGCTGCAGGACGGATCGGTCAACAATGCGCTGACCTCCTGGCCGGCCACCGCGATGTCGTTTGACGTGTTTGACCAGGCCCGTGGCGCCGAGATGGCGGCCCGGCTGGCGTCATCCGCGATCATGACCGATTGGGGCGCCCGCCCGCTGGGCGCCGAGAGCACACTCTTCGACCCACTCCATTACAACAACGGTGCGGTCTGGCCGTTTGTCACCGGATTCGTCGCACTCGCCCAGTACAAGTACCACAACGCACCGGCCGGCTGGTTCGCCCTCCAGAGCATCGCGCGCACGGCCTTTGACCAATCGCTGGGGCGCAATCCTGAAGTCTTCTCCGGTCGGCTCTACAAGCCGCTCGACACCGCCGTACCCCAGCAGTTCTTCGCCACATCGATGGTGCTGACGCCACTGATTCGCGGCCTGCTCGGCATCGATGTTGACGCCCCCGCGCGACGCGTCACCATCGCCCCACATCTGCCGCCAGACTGGGACGCGATCGAGGTGGAGCATGTCCCTGTCGGCGCCGGCGAACTGTCGGTCGCGATTCGGCGCACGACCGGCCGCATCACGGCCACGGTGCGACGCTCGGGCGATTCCGCGCCGCTCGAAGTGGTGTTCTCGCCCGCGCTGCCACTCGGTGCACGCATCGTCGGGAGCGGCGTGGACACGCAAGCCACGGCCGGCGATCTCCACGCCACGGTGAAGGCCATGGTCATCGACCGTGGAGAGTTGGCCGTGGCCTATTCGGGCGGCTGGAGCATTGTGCCGCCGGCGATGCGGCCGATGATCGGGCAACGTTCGATGGCGCCGCGCATCCTGAGCGAACGGCTTGCCGATGGTGGCCGCTACGTGGTGTCGCTGGAGGGCCTTGCGGGCCGGACTTATGCGTTCACGATTCGCGCGCCGCATGCCGCCGATCGGATCGTCCCGATCACGTTCCCGCTCACTGGCGCGAACGCGGACGGCTACACGCCACTGTCGGTCACATTCGGAGGTTAGTCGCGCAGCGTGACACTGCGGAGGCTGCGGTGGACCGTGAGCCCGGCCTTGCTCGTGTACGTCACATAGCCGAGCTTCCTGAACTTGTTCATGAAGTAGTTGATGCGCGACCGCGTGGTGCCCACCATCTGTGCCAGGTGTTCCTGGCTGATGCCCGGCGCGACGGTTTCGGACACGCTCTTCGGCCCGAAATGCGACAACAGCAACAACATGCGCGCCAGGCGCTTTTCACTGGAGTTGACCATCTGGTCCGCAAGGTCAGACTCGTATCGCACGAGCCGCGAGAGCAGGTGCGTGATGAACAGGCTGGCAAGCGCCGGCACTTCAACGAGCCGCGCCGCCATGACCTGCTGCTCCACCCGCGTGAGCGTGCAGCGTCCCACACTCGTCGCCGTGGCCATGCGCCGAGACTGCCCCACGAGGCACCCTTCACCAAAGAACTCGCCAGGGCCAAGCGTGGCGACAATAGCTTCCTTGCCTGCCTTTGAGCCCACGGCGAGTCGGACCTTCCCTCGCACCACAAACCACAGGCAGTCGGCAGCCTGCCCCTGCATGAAAATGGTGCGACTCGCCGGAAAGTCGACGGTGCTCTTCCCCGTGGTGGCTCCTGCGAGGAGGCCCTCCCAATCCACGCGCGCGTCGTCGGTGGTCGCGACCGCCACGCCTGCCTCCTCCGGCGCCATCGCCTCACGCAGCGGACCGCGGGCGATCACGGCCACGCCGGCCGATCGGGGAAACGAAAGGGACCCCCCGTCAGCGCTCGGCACCGAGGGCCCCCGACTCGGGAAGATTGAGTCCGCGCAACACGCCGTCAACGTTGGACATGTCACCCACCAACCGACTGAACGGGGCTGGACAACGCTTGATGAGCGTGGGCACCGCCACGATTTGCTCGGTCCGTGCCAGGCCGGCGTGCTGGTGGATGTTGATCACCTTAAGGTTGTACCGGCCCTTCAGGTGTTCTTCGCAGACCCGCTTCAGGTTCTTTGTCGCCAGCTGCGATGTCGCCGCGGATGGGTTGATGTAGAGATGCAGGACGTAGGGGGCCTGGTGGGGAGGGGGATGTGTGTGCATGAGTTCAACCCACCTGCTGCAGAGCCAGACCTACCAACACTCGATCGGCGTCGGAGAGGTCGCCAATAATTTTCCGGACTTCTTTCGGAAGCTTGATTTCCAGGGTCGGGATGGCGACGATGTGGTTCCCGCGCGCCAGATGGGGCGACTCCAGGAGATCGATGACTTCGATGGTGTATCGCCCCTTCAGGTGCTGCTCACTCAGAGCCTGGAGGTTGGCAATGGCGCGAGTGGATTTCGGCGTCTGGCCGGCCACGAACAGTCGCAGCTTGAAGACCGGCAGCGTGGAGGGCTTCTGGACCGCTGTCTTTCTGGCCATCACCTACCGCCGCCGCGCGACGGGGCGCGCCTGATCTTCGTGTACGCCGACGCATCGGCTTCGCGGCTTCGCACCATCTGTCCCCTGCTCTCCTGCACTTCGGCGGCGTGCAGTTTGGACTCGGAGATGCTCTGCTGGATGGCCTCTTCCTCCACCTCGAATTCCGCTCTCAGCATCGTCAGTCGCGCCTCGAAGATCTGGCGCTTGCGCTCTATCTCGAGCCCGCGACCTGCCACTTGCTGCCGCAGGAACGTGCCGGCGGCTCTCTCGCGGCCTTCCTGTGAGACGCGGGCTGAGCCGGTCAGCACGCCCTCTGAGCCGAGGTAGACGTCAAGCAGCCGGAGTCCGTCGTTGGTGAGCACGAACTCGCGAATCTGGTTGGAATGGTCCATGCCCCGCGACTTCAGCACGTAGAGCGCCCGGTTGCGTTCGCCCCCGACCTCCACCGCCTTGAGCAGGAGCCAGGTGTCCATGAGTGACGAGACATCGGCCTCGGTGGCCTCCAGATCGCTCCCGGCGGTCGTCAAGCTTGCGAACAGCGCCGTGATTTTCCGCATCTTCAGAAAATCGATCAGTCTCGTCAGCATCGATCGCACTTCGTTCAGAGTGCTGACCGTCAGCAGGGTGGTCATGGGGTCAACCACCACGACATGGGGCTGAAATCTGGCGATCGCTCTGTGGGTGACGAGGAGTACTTCTTCGATGCCCCCATAGGTGGGACGGGCCGCATGAAACTGCAGCAGTCCCTTTTTCACCCAGGGCTCCAGATCGATGCCGATCGAGCGCAGGTTCCGGATAATCTGCCGGGGTGCTTCCTCGAACGCGAAATACAGGCATCGCTCGCCGCGGCGGCAGGCCGCATCAACGAAATGCGCGGCCACGCTGGTCTTGCCGGTGCCCGACGTGCCCGACATCAGGATGCTGCTGCCCCGGAAAAAGCCCTGGCCACCCATCATGCCGTCGAGCCGGTCGATGCCCGTGGAAATGCGATCGATGGGCGCCGAATGGTCGAGCCCGAGTGACGATATCGGCAGGACAGAAATGCCGTCCTGATCAATCAGGAACGGATACTCATTCGTGCCGTGCGTCGATCCTCGGTACTTGACCACGCGCAGGCGCCGGGTGCAGATTTGGTCACGGATGCGATGGTCCAGGACGATCACGCAGTCCGACACGAATTCTTCGATGCCGTGCCGGGTCAGCTGGTCTGGCCGGTTGCGCTCGCCGGTGAGAACGGTGGTGAGTCCCTGGTCCTTGAGCCACACAAACAGGCGGCGAATTTCGGCGCGAAGAATGGCGGGGTTCGGCAGTGAGCTGAAGAGGACTTCCAGCGTGTCGAGGACAATACGTTTCGCCCCGACCCGCTGCACCGCGTCAGCAATGCGGATGAACAGGCCGTCAAGGTCATACTCGCCAGTTTCCGCGATCGCGTGTGGCGCAATGTACACGTGGTCCAGGAACAGCTTCTTCTCCTTCACAAGCTGGTCCAGGTCGAAACCGAGCGACGCGACATTCGCCGTCAAGTCGGGCACCGTCTCTTCGAACGACATGAACACGCCGGGCTCATCGAACCGGGTGGCGCCGCGCACGAGGAACTCGAGTCCGAACAAGGTCTTGCCAGCGCCGGCGCTGCCGCTGATCAAGGTGGGTCTGCCTGTCGGCAGCCCGCCGCCGGTGATTTCGTCCAGGCCCTGGATGCCCGTGGGAGACTTGTGCAGCCTCCGGGGCTTTCTGACTGGCCGCGCCTGCGCCGGCTTTTTTCGCGCTGTGTGTTTGGTCATCGTTAGATTAGGCTCTGACTCGAGCCCACATTTCGGGCACTGAGCGAAGAGTAACGGCTGGAACTGGCCCGCGGCTGTGCAAAATTGAACAGATTTTGGGCCTGGATGGAGCCCCGAGGGCGAACGCGAGGCGATGAGCGCGACGCATCAACGACGAACCACAACCCGAATCCTGGCACCAGGCGCCGGACGGCTGCCGGGCGCTGAGCCGTTCATGACGGCCAGTGACGCAGGGCCGATCGCGCCCTTGGACACGTCTTGCGCTATCGCCGCCCAGGTGTCCCCGTTTCTCACCGTATAACTGTCCACGCGGTCGGGCTGAATCGCGTCCGCCTCTTGCTGCGAGATCGGCCGGAAGGATCCGATCGTATCTTCGAACACACGGCGAGCACTGGTGAACGAGGCTTCGGTGGCCAACCCAGCGAGCAGGTACGTCTGCCCTCCGGACGCGATGAACGCGGCCTCGACGACCTGGCCTTCGCCGCTGAACGTGCCGACATACGCCCGCAACCCGTTGATCGTCGTCTCCGAGCCCGAGCGGGCGGTCATCTTGTTCTGCGCCATGACGGCCCGCGCCACGTCGGCAGGTGGACGCGAGGCGTCGGCCACGACCTGCAGCAGCAGCGCCGCCTGCGCCTCACCCTCGGGCTTGGCCACGACCTGCTCGGCGCCGTTCGCGATCTCCCAGTTCTCGGGGAAGCGGAGGCTGAACCGCAGGATGGGGTGAATGAAGTCGCGTCCGCGCACCATGCCCTGCTCCCGGCTGTCTCCAAATACCAGCCCATCAAGGCGGCGGCTGAACTCGGTGGCGTTGGTGGTGCGGCTGCCCGCGCCGGCGGCGGCGGCCACAGTCGTGCTCAGCTCAGCGATACGATCCTCGGGCGCTGGATGCGTGCTCAGAAAGTTCGGTACGCCGCGGCGCGAGCCGGACGCTTCCGACAGCCGGCCCAGCGTGGCCAGCATCCCGGTCATGCCCGCGGGGTCCCAGCCGCTGCCGGCGGCGTATCCGACACCGAATTGGTCGGCTTCGCGTTCGGCGTCGCGTCCGTGTTTGAGGAAGAGCAGTCCGACGCCCGCCTCGGCGACGCCAAGTGCCCCCTGATATCGCTCCGGCGCAAAGATGCGGCCCAGGCCCACCAGCAAACCGCCGGCCTGCTGTTTTGAATAGGCCTGCGCGCCATGGCGCGCGGTCACGTGGGCGATCTCATGGCCGAGCACATTGGCGAGCTCGGCCTCGTCGCGAAGGAACGGCAGAATGCCTCGCGTCAAGTAGATGTAGCCGCCCGGCAGCGCAAAGGCGTTGACGGCCGGAGCATCGACCACGGCGAAGCTCCACGGTAGTGACGGCCGGTGGGACTTCTTCGCCAATGTCTGGCCAATGCGATTGACGTACGACTGCCAGGCGGCGTCGATGTAGACGCCCATTTCCTGACGGACCTGCGCGTCAGCCTGTTTGCCCAGGGCAATTTCGTCTGCCTCGGACATCGTGTTGAAGTTGCTGCGGCCCGTAGCGGGGTTGGTCGCGCACGCGACCAGCACAACGAGCAAGAGGGTCGGGATCCAGGTTTTCCGGGCCATGGGCCAGTGTAGACGGCCGGGTGTTCGGCCCAGTGTCTCGAACAGCGCACCACGGTGCGGCCCTACTGGGCCGCTTTGGGCCGCCAACCAGGCGTTTTGCTCTCGGGGGCCTCGTTTGGGGCCGCGTCCGGGGTGCTTCCATCCTCGCAGGTGACGCCTGGGGCGGGCTCAAGAGGCCCGAGTTCGTGCGTGTCCTGTGCGGCGTCCGCAGCTTCTCTGGCGCCCGGCTCTTCGGGTGACCGCGTGGGATCATCGGGGCGTGTGTCGGGACCTTCAGGATCCTTCTGAAAGTCAGGCAGGTTGTCGCGCCGGAACGGCGCATCTTCCTTCAGGCCAATCTCGAGCTTATCTTTCCAGGTCATACCTCACAGGCTATTCGCCTCGGCACGCGAATGCGTGTTCCGAACAGCACAAGGGGGCATCACGGTGCCTCAAATATCTCTCAGAGTTTTTCCCGGCGTCTGGCGCAGGATCCGCCGTGCCGGAGCGTAGCTGGCAAGGCCCGAGATCACGATCATGATGACGACCGCCGCACCAATGATCAGCGGGTCGCCGGGCGTCACGCTGTAGAGCAGACCATCCAGAGTGCCGGCACCAACGCGCGAGAGGCCAACACCAATCGCTGCGCCGGTCGCCGCGAGCAGCAGGCCCCTCCTGACGATGAGCCACACCAGCGTCCGCGGTTCGGCGCCCAGCGCCATCCGGATACCCATTTCCCGCGTGCGTTTCGACACTGTGTAGGCGAACAGGCCGTACACCCCCAGACTGGCCAGCACAAGGGCGGTAATACCGAAAGCCCCGACGAGCCACAGGGTAAAGCGTCGGCTGCTCCTGATGACGTCGAGCGCCGCTGACACCGTGGTCGTGGTCGCGGGCACGTCGGCGTCCACCTCGCGCACGTCACCGACAATGCCGACGATTTCGATCGCGCGAAGATCCCCATCCATGTTGCCGAACTGAATCCACCGACCCAGCGCGTCGCGGCCGGGCCACTGGGCATCGGCCAGCGACTGGCTGATGACGCCGACATGGGGACCGGTTGGCGCATCGCGGTCGTCGATGAGCCGTCCGCGCCTGAGGGGAATCTGCATGGCGGCGAAGTAGTCGGCGCTCACCTTGCGGTACCGCGCCTCACCCGATCGCACCCTGATCTCGGGCGCATGACGGTTGAATCCCGTGAACGACGTAATCTCGTCCGGCCGCGTCATCTCGATGAAGGTCCCGTTCGGGAAGAAGCCATCGGCGTTCAGGGGAAGGGGAAACGCATTGATGAGACCAACCGCCGCGACACCGGGTTGCGTTCGCAATCGGCCGACCACGGTGTCCTGGAACGCCACCTGTCGCGCGAGTGACTCCGGCGTGCCGTCACCAGGGACGGTGAAGCTGACGATCAGGCCCTCTCCGAGTGAGAACCCTGGATCGACTCGCGTCACTGCGTAGAGGCTGCGGCCGAGTAACGCCGCGCCGGACAGCAGCACGAGCGTCGGGCGACCTGCGTCACGATCAGCCCCTCTCTCGCACGAATCTGGCGTCTGCTGCCCGTGCCCGAGCGCGTGCTCTCGGACAACGCGTCCGTGATACGCACCGAGCGTGCTCCCGCCGCCGTCACCAGGCTCAACGCAAGCGCCGCCAGCACCGACACCGAGAGGGCAAACAGGAGGGCGGTACCGTTGACCGACACCTCATCGAGCCGCCGCACGATCGAGGGCCCCATCGCCACAAAGAGCCGGACCGCCGTCGTCGCTGCCGCAATGCCGAGCGCGGCTCCCGCCAGGCACACGACGAGGGGCTCGGCGAGCAGCTGGCGGCCGAGGCGACCGGCCGTGGCGCCCATGGCGAGTTGCACGGCACACTCCGATCGCCGGGCGCCGGCGCGCACCATCAACAGGTTCGAGACGTTTGTGCACGCCGCCAGGAGCAGGAGCAGAGATGCCGCCAGCAGCAGCTGGAGCGTGGGCCGCGAAGCACCGGTCATGATCTCGAGCAACGGCAGGACGGCGGCATCCACCATGCGGGTGTTGTCGCCATGCACGGTCTTGAGCTGTCGCAACAATGCACTCAGCTCTGCCTGCGCCCGCGCCAGTGGCACACCATCAGCCAGTCTGCCGATGACCTGGAAGTTATGGGCGGACCGGCCGGTCTGGGGCGGTGTCTGCTCACGCGGAATCCACATCGCATTGCCCACCGGATAGTCAAACCCGTCGGGCATCACACCCACCATGATCTGAAAGAGCCGCACCACACGGTCCGGCTCAGGCAGCGCCAGTGGGCGCAGCAAGACTCCCTCAAACACACTGAACATGGCCACGGCGGCGCCGATACCCAGAGCAAACGTCTCCACACCACCGAACTTCACCAGTGCACTGCGCCTGGCCTCATCGGGCGACATCCCCTGTCGCAGATTCTTCGCGACCTGCTGATCGAGGTGAAACCGCAATTCTTCCTGGAGGCGATCCTCGCGTGTGGCCATCACTCGTTACCCCTTCGCGGCTTGCAGCACCAGGTTGATGGCGCGCAACATCCGCTCCCAGTCCTTGATTTCCTGAGTCAAGTGTTTGCGGCCGGCGGCCGTGAGCGTGTAATACCGCGCACGCCGGTTGTTCTCGGTGGTCCGCCAGGCCGAAGTGACCAGCCCCTGGCGCTCAAGGCGATACAGCGCCGGGTACAACGTCCCCTGCCCCACACACAGCACCTCTTCGGACCATTGCTCAATGCGCTCCGTGATGCCCCATCCGTGCATCGGTTCGAGTTGCAGGGAGCGCAGCACCAGCATGTCGAGGGTGCCCTGCAGGATGGAGGCGGCTTCTTTGTCCAGACGTTCGGCCATGATCTCTCCTTCAGATGGTCGAAAGGAGTATACCGTTGCTTCCTTTCGAGGGTCAAGTGGAAGCGGGTGCTGGACTGATCCGCTCCATGGGCCACTTCGGTCTTCGCTTCAAATGGGTCGCCGCCACCCTGTTCTGGATGTTTGTGGCCGGCATGCTCGGCACCCAGATTTGGCTCCTTTCTAGTGCCCGCGGTGAGGCCATGGAAGCGCACCGGGTCCTGGTCTGGCAGACCACGTTGTCTCTGGCGTGGATTCCGTTCACGGTGCCTATCTGGCAGGTCGTGGCACGGTGGCGCGCCGAAGACCGCGGCCGGGCCGTCGTCATCGGTGCACACGTGGTCGCATGTCGTGATCGCAGACCTGGGCCACGGCCAAGGTGCGGCAGGTGCGACCTCTGCCCACGGGTGACGCAGAGGTGGTGCTCGCCAGCGGACAAGTGGTGCGCCTGAGCCGAAGCCATCGAACCACCTTCCAGGCGCGGCTGACCGCCCTCTTCCCGCACTGACTGCCGTCTCGCGGCATGCACATCTCGGCTGGCCGCAATGCGTCGGCGGTGGGTGCCATCCGTGCGTTGTCGCTCGAAGGCATGGGACATCAGTGGGCGCTCGAGCAATCTGCAGCGTGGCGAGCGCCCGAAGTGAGCCGCAGGTCCATGGCTTTTGGCGCCGATTGCATGGCGGCTGCCGCCAGAGCACAGACCACAATGCAGACCAGGTACGGGCCTATCAGGCCGTTCAGGTTGAGCTGCACGGCGAATGCGCGTGACGGCGCGAGGAGCACAGGTCCCGCGACCGCACCGATCGTGGCGGCCCACACGATCCAGCCGATGACTGAGGCGCGCTGTTCTGCGGGGTAGAGTTCGGCCGCCACGTACCGGGCCAGGCGATTGGAACCGAAGCCGACCCCGAACACAAAGAGGGCGGCCACAAACAGCACGAACGACCCTGCGAGAATTGCGCAGGCGGCAGACGCCACAGCGAAGGTGGCCAGGAGGTAACCCAGGAGCAAGCCCGCGCGTGGTCCCAGTCGCCTGACGACCGCCGCCAGCGCCGTCGCGCCCACGGCAGTACCCAGAACCGTGGCCGCCGCCGGCACACCACTCCAACTTGCGCTGCCCGTCAGGTCTTCGGCCACCAGCCCATTGACGGTGTTTGACGCGAGGAACCCAGTCGTTGACACGGCGACGCCTGCAAAGATCGCGGCGTAGGCGCCGCGACGATCTGTGTTCGACAGGGTCAGGTGTGCCTCTGGCGGCGTCACGGCACTTCAGCCTGCGGGACCATCGAGGTGTCGAGCGCCGCCCCGGGGCTCACCCTTCTCGACCGACCGGTGCAGTTGGTCGTCATGCGGCCTCGCTGGCGTCGAGCGCCATGGCGACTTCAGCGGATGAAAGTCTGAGCTGTGACAGGCACTTGAGCCAGCGAAGCAAGAACTCCTTCAGACCGTTCGTCGGGACCGCCACGTACCAGAGTGGGTTCTTCTTCGACCTCAAATTGGTCTTCGGATACCCACACACGGAAACGATCTGTGCAATTTCGCCGCGGCTTCCTTTACAAGTGGCGATGTTGCCGGGTGCGAGTCCGTGCCGCAACCAAGTGACAAGGTCCAACACCTTGGTTTGGCTCGAGAGGGACTGTGGATTTCGCAGTTCCGGCCAGTCGTCCGGAGCGCCATCGGGCCGGTAGCTCCGCCGCCTGCTAGCCGGCCTTCCGGCCCCCCCTGGGTGCGGAGTCCCTCGCCTGCTTCGGCATCGCGGTAATCACCGATCGCAGCATCCGGTGAACCTCTTCAGCCATCTGGCTGAAGTCGTACTCGGTCCGCAGATCGTCACGGTTTTTTCGAGGTTTGGCTGTTTTCTTCATGATGTTTCCGCTCTCGAGCGATCGCGCCTCTGGCAGTGATGATTCGTATCCTATCTGAGCGTTCGGTGAATCCCACGACGAGCAACTGCCCCCCGCTTGACTGCCCCACAATGATCGCACGTCTCTCGGAGGCAGCGTGGTCAGGATCGTCGTAGAGCCTGTGCGATGTACTGCACATGATCGAGCATGTGCAGCCCGATGATCACCAGCAGCAGGATGCGTACGACCGCGTACGGCTGCAGCCTGACGCTCGAGCGCCGTCGCACGTGGCCCTGTTCTTGCCGACTGAGGCGCTGCGCGTAAAAAGACACCGCCTCACGCCAGGTCTGGCGGTCGGCTGTACCGAGCCCCTTCAGCCCCTCTGTTTCATCGGCAGGGGCGCCAGCCACGGCTACCCGCGTAACATCGGGCATCTTCGTCTCGACACGCTCCAGTACATACAGGCAGTGATGAAGATTCAGCCAGAACCCATCTGTTTCGAACCGGAAGCTTGGTGCGGACGCCTGCAATGCGAGCACCAGCGCACCGACGAGGGCTTTCATCATGGGACTTGGCAGGATTGACGCTGTGGACGTCTTCTGGTCGGGGTAGAACTCAGCGCCGCGCTGGCGCGTGTAGGACGAAGTGTTCAAATACGACTCCTCTCTCCTCGTCACGGCCGGCCTTTCTGACGACGAGCGAGGTGTTGAGCGGTTGCACACCGGTGTAAAACGGCGTGTTGGGCTCACCGCCTGGTGTGGCCGCGGTCGTCAGGTAGAGATCCTGAATGACGCCGGCATCGATCAACTGGGTCGCGAGCGTTCGACCCCCGACGCTTGAAACGCGCGCGATCCCATGTTCCGCCCGTAACGTGATTAGCCCCGACACGACGTCGGCCTTCGGACCGGGACTGAGCACCGTGATCCAGGGCCGCGTTTTCGTGTGCGGCTCGAGCACGCGGAGCCCCGCATCGCCTGTGAGGATGAAGACGCGAAGTTCCGGCACGTTATACAAGAGGGCCGAATCGACGTCGAGCTGGCCGCTGCGGGTCGCCACCACCTGCGCCGGGTACCGGCCGAGGCCCAGACTGGCGCGCAACGCGACCAGCTCGGGGTGCCAGATCGCCATGATCATCTGCTCACCACGAATCGTGGACGCGCCAGTGATAATGGCGTCGGCATGGGCGCTGGACAGGCCTTCATAGATGAGGTGCTTGTCAGTCAAGCCTCCGCCAAGATCGATCGGATTCTCTGCGCCGGTGTTGCCATCAGCCGATTGGACAAACACCGTGTTCACGGTCGGCATCGGTCCGTCGGGTACCGATGATTCGAAGAAAAGGCCATCAAAGCGCGTGGACGTCCACGCGGAGGCCATCGCGTCCAGACCCATCAACTCGCCGCTAGACTCGAGCGTCGCATACCCGGGAATCCTGGCTGTGCTGGCGGCATTCGTCTTGCGATCGACAAAGTCACGAAATCGGATTTCCCAGTTCATGCAGCCACCATATCAAGTCACGCGATGACCGCACCACACGGCAGGCCGTTGATCCTCGCGCCATATTAGGCTGCGCCTGTCAGCACCAAACCGGAGGCGTAAATGCCCTCACTGTCTGCCAGACCTCTTCAAGCCTCGCGGGCGCCGCGCGGGGAACGAGCCCCGTCGTCCGCTCAGGCCACACAGATCGCACCCGCGTCGCAGGCGTTCATGAACCGACCTGGCACTCAGCACAGGTGCGCATGCGGCGGCGGATGTCCCCGCTGTCAAGCCACACCAGGTCGGCGAAGGTTCGGTTCAGGTCGCTGCAAGCACCACGGCATTCATCGCGCGCAAACCGCGCAAGAAGCGTGGTCTGCTCAACTGGGCCTGGGAAACAATCGAAGACCCCGAGGCCTTTCTCGAAGAGGTGGTGGAGCATCCGTTCGACGCCACTGTCGGAGACGCCGCAGGCGAAAGACGGCGCGGCAGCCGCCTACGCCGATGCTGAAAAACACGCCGACACGCCGGTCCTGGGGTCATTGTTGAAGGCAAACGCCTGGTTTGCCGATCAAAGTGGGCAATTCAGCACTGGCATCGCGGGCGGTGCGGTCACCCTTGGCACGGGCCTGCTCGCTGCTGCGACCAACCCGGTCGATACAGGCGTGGGCGTGCTCAAGGTCGCCAGTGAAGCGGTGAATCTGACCAATCCGCTGTTTTACGCGACGGCGGGCAGCAAATACGCCACGACCGGCGACAGTGCTTCCTTCAATCCGCTGGCTGAAGGCACGGCGCTTGGCGGCGCGTGGGATGCCGTGTCGAAACCGTATGCGCGCGCGATTGACGAAGGCCGCTACTCTGAAGCCGGCGGCCGGCTGTTCTTTGACGCGGTGTCCATGCTGATTGGCACAGGGGAAGCGAACGCCGCGGCAAAGGGCTCGAAAGTGGCGCCCGTGGTCAACACAGGAGCCAAAGTCGATGTGTTGGCCAAGACCCTTCCTGCGGGCGCCGACCTCGCGCGCACGGCCCGCCCTGGCGCTGATCTGGTCGAGACTGTGCCGGGCCGCCCGATGCCGACAATGGTGTTACCCGGGACCTCTCCGTTTTCCGTGGCCGGAGCGCGCCAATACCTGAAATTCGAACAGTGGTTCGACGACTTCTATCGACCACAGAAAGTAAAGCCCGTCCCGAGCGTGCCCACGGCCGTGGGGCTCGACGACGTCGCGGCCGCCGCGCAGGCCCGTCAGCCGATTGTCACCCATCTGAGCGAGTCGTTTCACCAGAATATCTGGGAGAGCACCGGGGGCCAGGGAAAGGCGCCGCCCGCGTTCCGGAACAAGGACGTCCTGTTCGTAGACTATGAGCGTCTGCCGGCTGCGCAACGCCAGGCCGTGGATGCCGCCAAGGAAGTCACCACGCCGGGCGCGTGGTAGTTGATACATTGGCGGGGTCGTGCCGACCCTTGATTTCAACCTGATGGTCTGTGGCCTGCTGGACGACATGGCCGCGATCCAGACATCGGTGTACGCCAGGCGCGCGTACGAGCGATCGGCGCGCAGCGTCGCCCTCATGCCCCACCCCCTTCCAGACATGACCGCCGAAGCGCTTGCCGCCGCTCCGCACATGGGCACGTCCGCCATGCGCGTGGTGAAGGACGCACTGGCATCAGCCGGTTCCGACGTCGTGGCTGGCGCGCTCGCAACACGTGGTCGCGGGTCTGACATCGCGCGACGACAGTCCCTGCGCGAAGGATTCTTGAGCATGGCCGTGGCGCGCCAGGTGCTGGGCCAGGCCGCGCCAGGCGTGATCGGGTGCACACACTACCAGGCGGATTTCCAGATGCACTCGCAGTGGAGTGATGGCGCGCAGAGTATCGCCGAGATGGCCCTGGGCTGCTCGGAGCGTGGCTACACGCACTTCGCCGTCACAGACCACTCGCGCGGCCTCACCATCGCGCGCGGCCTGTCTGCCGAGTCGATGCTCGCGCAACACCGCGAGATCGACGCCCTCAACGACTCACTCGACGGCAAGCTGCGCGTACTGAAAGGTATCGAAGCCAACATCCTTGCCGACGGGCGACTCGATGTCAGCGCCGACGAAATGCGCCGCTGCGACATTGTCCTGGCTGCCCCGCATTCTCGCCTCGATGAGACGGGCGACCAGACCGACCGCCTGCTCGCCGTCGTCAAGACCAAAGGCGTCCACGTGCTGGCGCACCCGAGCGGACGCAAGTTCGGCAAACGCGCGGGCCTCAACGTTCGCTGGGATCGAGTCTTCAAGGAGGCCGTTCGCCGCAATGTGGCCGTTGAACTCGACGGCGACCCGTCGCGGCAGGACCTGAGCTACTCGCTTGTGTGCCAGGCGCTCGACGCCGGTTGCCTGTTTGCGATTGACAGTGATGCACACGCCACCGGAGAGCTCGTGTTTTCGGAGATCGCGTTGGCGCATGCACGGCTCGCTGGCGTACCGCCCGCGCGCGTGATCAATTGTTGGCCGTTGAAGAAGCTCCTGACGTGGCTGCGAACTCGTTAGACGAGTGGCTCTGGGGCTGGGACCCGACCCCGGGAATCGTATCGGTCTGGGCCGACGACAGCGGACGCGCGGGGGTGTGGCCTTTCGCTCGAGCCTGGCGGAACCGTTCGGCGAGGCGTTTCTGCGGTGTGCCCTTCACTGCCTGCTCACGGGAGACATCCCTGGAGTCAGACAGGCCTATCTCGACATCGTCTTCGCTCTGCGCCGGCGGACGATGTCCACGTACGAGGTGTCGTCCCGGGTGCGGCTGACAAAGACGCCCGACGAGTACGAAGCGATCCGCACGACCCGCCGTGAACTTTCCTACGAGGCTGTCCTGGCCAGCGGGCGATCGACATGGAGGGTTGGTGAGCGCATCCGGGTGTACCGGACATCACGCGGCACCGGCGCGGTCGTGCCGGAACGCGACGACGAGACCTACGCGACGGCCGCCTGGACGGACACACACGACTACGACGTGGCGCACTACGTCCGCGTGCTGACCGACATCTTCGCCTCTCGGCTGGAGCGCGCCTTCGCGCCAGCCGACCACGCGGTGGTCTTCAGCGACCCGGAACAACCGTCGCTGTTTGAGCGGGACGTGACAACAATCCGCGCGATTCTGCAAACACGCGCTCACTGACCCGGAGCGGCGCGAAGTCCTGCCAGATGCGTTCGATCACCTTCGGATCAACCACAAGCGTGTGCGCCTTCCGCGGTTCTTTTTCCGAAAAGATCTGGAGCGTGACCGTCCGACACGCCGGGGTCAGCGCCTCGGGGTCAAACGCATAGAGGCCTTCGACGATGGTGTGCTTGTCGGTCAGGCGATGCTCGAGTGTGAGGGGGTGCACGGGCACCATCTCTGTCTCTCCGCATAACGCGCGCATCCGTTCGAAATTTGATCTGGGGCGTTTGAGCGGTGGAAGCGAGACGCCCTGGGTCATCACCGCCCCTCGCGCAATCTTCGCCCAGAAGCCTTCGACGAACCTCGGCGTCACGCGGATCAGCAACACCGGCGGCACTTCAGCAACGTACGCGGACCAGTTGCCGAAGCCGAATTGTGGAGTCCGGGACGCCTGGGAAGCAACGACCTGCACGGGGGTGATGAACTCAATGTCAAAGTCGGGCGTCGCCAGTTGATAGTGAGCCGGCGGAGTGGCACCGCCCTTTGCGACGGCGCCGGCGTACTCGACCGGGAATGATCGGAGAGGCTCCACGGGCAGGTGCGTCGCCGGAGGCGCCTCACTGACCCTGATCTTCTCTGCCGCCGACGCGACGACTTCACACACGCGGGCAACGCGCACGATACGCGTGCGGTCCGCTCGTTCGCTGTCACGCTCCGGAACCAGTGTGGTGAGTCCGATGAACTGGCCGTTGGGGCCGAACACAGGTGCGCCACTGCCCCCGGCGCTCGCACGAAGATTGCTATCGATGACATTGGGGAGCATGCCGTCAATCGTCCCGCTCCTGGTGCCACGCACCCGATCGAGGGGCGCCTCGACTGCGGTAATCTCGTCGCCCACCGCCAAGGGCCCGCCTGCCGCCTCGCACTCGATCGGACGTGGCTTCGCCGTCGCCGCTATCGACGGGTTGATCCTGACGAGCGCGATTCCACGCACGGCATCTGACGCAACAACGGCGCCGGCAACCTTGACGCTCGCCGACAGCTGCACTTCCACAGATGAGGCCTCGCCGATGACGTACCGGTCGGCCACCACGAGCCCTTCCGAATCGATGAGGAGACCCGACCCGTGAGCTGTGGCGGTCCAAATGGCCACGACGCTGTCTTGCCACCTCGCCAGAAGCGAGGACGGGTCTGCTTCGATCGGCGACGAGGCCGACGAGGCCGCATCCGCGATGGATACGACCTCCGCGTTGTCGCCCGTCAACTCGAGCACCGAGTCTCGGCCCCCGACCATGTCCACGATCATCGTCCACTGATAGGCCTTGCCATCAAGCGCCATCGGCCGATCCGACTCCACCGTGTAGTTGCCGGGCGCAAGCCGAATCTCGGCAGCCCCCTCAAGCGACGTGAGGACTCGTCGAGGCGGAGCACTCGATGGGTTGTCGCTGATAAGCAGCGCGTGGCGTGGCACCGGCGTCGCGCGTCCCGTGCTGTCGACGACGATGATCTTGATGCGAAGGACGCTGAGCACCTGGACCACATTGGTGTGCGGGGTCAGCACGACGATGAGGGCCAGGGCCAGTCCGCGGAACATCCTTCCGATACACTATGCTTTCTTTCATGGAGGTGCGCGTCGGCGTCGGCATCGGCATCGCCCTGGTGCTGGCCGGCATGGCTGGAGCCGGGGTGGTGATCGGCCAGAGGGGCCGGTTTGGCGCGATCGACTCGGCGCTCGACCGGGTGCCGACCGCGACCAACATTCCCTACGACGGCCGCTTCGCGTTCGTACGTCTCACCTACGAGACGATGCCCGGTGGCTATTGGTATCGCGGCCAGCCGGCGTGGTCGCACGGCTACCCCACGTCCGAACAGAATCTCATGAAGATTCTGGAGTCGTTCACGACCGTCACCGGTCACCTTCGCACCAACACGCTCTCACTTGAAGATCCTGAAATCTTCAAATACCCCGTGCTCTACCTCATCGAAGTGAGCTGGTGGCAGATGACCGACGCTGAGGCCCGCAATCTGCGCGCGTTCCTCGACAAGGGCGGCTTCGTCATCGTGGACGACTTCAAGACCGCAGAGTGGCGCGGTGGCCGCGGGTGGGCACAGTTTGCCGACAACATGCAGCGCGTGATGCCGACGGGGACGTTTATCGAGCTCGACGTCTCGCATCCGATCTTCAGTCAGTTCTTCTCGATCCAGTCGCTGGACATCTTTCCGCAGGCCTACAACGCCGGCCAGCCGATCTTCCGCGGACTGTTCGAGAACAACGATCCGTCGAAACGCATGCAGATGTTCATCAACTACAACACGGATATTTCACAGTTCTGGGAGTGGTCGGGCCGCGGGTTGCGACCGATCGAACAGTCGAACGAAGCCTTCAAGCTCGGCGTCAACGCCATCATCTACGGACTCACGCACTAGCGGCCGTCAGGGCCGTCTGGCAGGCAGGAGATTGACGATGGCGGCCGGCGTGAGCGGCGCCTGGTGCACGTCGATGCCGGTCAGCTGGAAGTGCGCGCCCGCATCGTGGACGACCACACGGCCAGCGGCGGCCGTTGCCGCTGTCTGCAAGCCGCCGGCGCGCTGCAGTCCGGGAATGTACAGTCGATCGAGCAGTGCGGCATCACTCGACGTGTCGAACCGATCGACGTCAAGCACGGCGAGTGGCACCGGCGCCACGGCCACCGCGAGCAGGGGCCGGGCTGTTTGTCAAGAATCTGAACGGCCTGGAAGGCCGTGACGCGGGTGTCCGGACCGAAGGGATCGTTGACGTTTGACGTGTCGCCGGCAGGACCTCGTTACGCAGACGACGAGCGCTGGCGGCCACCCCTGGTGGAATACCGCTGGATCGGCGGCGAGTACTTCCGCACGCTCGATGTGCCTCTGTTGCTGGGACGATTGTTCGACAACCGGGCGCATTCGGCGTGGTGATCAACCAGGCGATGGCAGACACGTTCTGGCCGGGAGCCGGTCCGATCGGCAAACGCTTCGGCGAAGGCAATACGCCCAAACAGTGGTACGAGGTGGTCGGAGTGGTCGGAAACATCCGCTCGTTTGGCCTGGCCAGGACGGTTCCTGCCGAGTTCTACAGACCACTCGAGCAGGCGGCATTTTCGGCCATGACCGTTGTGTTGCGCACGAATCTGGATGAACCCGAGGCGCTGATTCCCACCGCTCGCACGATCGTCTCGTCGATCGATGCAGCGCTGCCGATCACCACCGTGCAGCGCTTGGAGGACGTGGTGCTGGCTCGGTGGGCCAACCGCGGTTCATGACGGCGTTGTCATCGCTCTTTGGTGGACTCGCCGGCCTTCTGGCGATGGTGGGGGTGTACGGGGTGACTGCCTACAACGTGCGGCGCCAACGCCGCGAGTTTGGCATTCGCCTGGCGCTGGGCGCCGAGCCCGCTCACGTCCGTCGCCTCGTGCTGGGCCGCGGCCTCGTGCTCGCGGCGTCAGGCGTCGCACTGGTCGCGACGGTGGCGTCCTACCTGCCGGCACGCCAGGCCAGCCGCGTGGAACCTGGCAAGGCGCTGCGCGACGCATAGGGCCCGCCCGTCGGCCGTGTTGGCCGGGCGCGGTACAATCGCCACGTGCCCCAGCCACCAACGCCACGCGCGCTCACAAAGCTCCGGGCCCTGTGTCTCGCGCTGCCGGATGCGAAGGAAACGACGTCACATGGTGCGCCGACGTTCTGGTCGCCGAAGCGCACGTTCGCCACGTTCGCGGATGCATCCAACCATCATGGCCGCGGCCGTCATTCAGTGTGGCTGCTGGCGGCGCCGGGCCGGCAGGAGCGCATGGTGCGCACGGCGCCGGATCGCTTCTTCGTGCCGCCGTACGTCGGCGTGAGCGGCTGGCTTGGCGTGTGGCTGGACGATGTGTGCCGCTGGGAGGAGTTGACAGAGATCCTCAAGGCCGCGCATCAACTGGCCGTGCAGAAGGGGCGCGCCAAGGCGAAACGCCCGTAGCGAGCCCGGGCGCAGGCCCAACTCCATTGGGTCAGCCGAGGCTGCGCGCGACCTTGCCCAGGCGGTCGTCCGCACACAGGAACCGCACATCATCATCCTCAGCTCCAACTGGCCTTACCCTCGGCCACCATCCGCCATGCCCATGCGGCGCCCGCCTGCGCCTCCACGGGCGACAACACGGCGATGGGCCTGCCGCGGTCGGTGATTGTGAGGCGGCTGCCACCCTGCACACGCTTCAACTGCCGACTCAACTGCGCCTTCAGTTCACGAACGCCGATGCTTGACATGTGTCCACATTGCCGTCGTCATTGTGGCCACGTCAAGTGGTCAGGCCTACTTGACCGTTCCTCTGAGCGTCTTCCCTTTGACCGGATACGGCGGCCGCTTGGCCTCGACGGCTGGTTTTGACCTGAGCGCCTGCATGACGACCTCAATCGCCTTCTCGAGCTGAGGGTCTCGGCCGGCCATCACATCGGCCGGTGTCTGTTCCACCTCGATGTCTGGGGCCACGCCCTCGTTCTCCACCACCCAGCCTTCTTCAGCCGTCCAGATCGCCAGGTTCGGCGCCGTGATCGAGCCGCCGTCCATGAGTGTCGGGAAGCCGAGCGTGCCGACGAGTCCACCCCAGGTGCGCTGGCCGACCAGCGGCCCGAGCGCAAACTTGCGAAACATCCAGGGCAACAGATCGCCGCCTGACCCGGCCGATTCGTCGATGATCATGACCTTCGGTCCCTGAATGGATGCCGTGGGCGTTTTGAGATCCGCGCCGTACCGCATCGCCCAGTTGGACACGTGCGGCCGCCGCAGCAGATCGATGTAGTAGTCGGCCACCTGGCCGCCGCCGTTGAAGCGCTCATCGACGATGACCGCGTCCTTGTGCGCCTGCGGGAAAAAATACCGCTTGAAGTATTCGTGCCCCTGCGTCGTGGTGTTCGGCACGTACACATAGGCCACGCGGCCCTGCGTCGCCGCGTTCACCTTGCGGAGATTGCCTTCCACCCAGTCGCGATTGCGGAGCGCCGCCTCGTTGCCAATCGGGACCACCTGAACCGTGCGCGAGCCCGTGCCATCGGCATTCGGGCCGACCGTGATCTCCACGATCTTCCCGGACGTGTTCTCAAAGAAGCCGTAGACGTTCACCGGCGGCACCACCTCCCGCCCCCGCACCGCGAGCAGGTACTCGCCCTCGCGAACGCTCACACCGGGCTCGGTCAGGGGCGATCTCAGCTGCGGATTCCAGTTCAACCCGCCGTAGACCTTCTTGAACCGGTAGCGGCCATTCTCCACCGAGTAGTCGGCGCCGAGCAGCCCGCCGGACACCGGGTTTGGCGGGGCGGGTGTGTCGCCCCCGCCCACACGGTGATGACCGACCGACAGTTCCGACGACATCCACTGGATCACGCGATTCAGGTCGTTCCGTGTCGCCACGTCGGCGAGGAACGGCTGATACTTGCGCTTCATCGCGGCCCAATCCACACCGTGCATGTTCGGCGCGTAGAAGAAGTCGCGATTGATGCGCCACGCCTCGTCGAAGATCTGCGTCCATTCCGCGCGCGGATCGACCTTCACCTGAATCGCCGCCACGCCGATCCGGCCCGTCGTCGGCTCAATGCGTCCCGTCGTTGCAACGATCGACCACGCGTTGCCGCTGGCGTACAGCAACTTCTTCCCGTCGGCCGACAGCGTGAAGCCGGCCACCTCTGGCAACAGTGTCTCGGTCTTGCGGGCATTGAGGTCGTACCGCTCAAGGGAGGCGCGATTGTCCACGGTGCGGCGGTAGTAGAGCATCCCGGCGGCGCCAGTCTGGAGATCGGCAAGCTGGCCCGAACCAATGGGCATGTCGAGAATGCGGAAGGTGATGTCGTCGAGGTCGACCCGCATCGGGTCTGGACTGGGCGGCTCGCTGCCGCGTCCCTCGGCCGGCGCCCCGGGTGCGGCCGCGGGCGTTTCCTCATCACTCTCGCGCGCCAGCGGCGACGGCAGGTCGTTCCGCAACACGGCGAGGTACACATTCCTCGACGCGCGCATGTCGGCGCTCGACTGCGCGAACCAGTCCACTGCGGGGCCCGCGTCGGTCGATCCAAAGAAGAACAAATATTTGCCGCTGCGGTCGAACACCGGGTTCGCCACGTCGCCCAGCCCGTCTGTCACCGGGAACGACTTGCGCTGATCCACCGAGTAGAGGTGAACGGCCGTGACCAGCGGCTGGAGGTTGACGACGTAGGCGATCCACCTGGAGTCTGGCGACCAGGCATGTGGCGAGATGCCCTGGGGCGTGTAGACGCGATGCCCGTCGATGCGCGTCGATGCGCCTGAGTCCAGATCCACCCAATACAGACTCTGCGAATTGTCCACGTAGGCCAGGCGCTTGCCGTCGGGCGAAAAGGCGGGCGCCGAGTAGAAGCCGTTCCCCTGGACCTTGATCGAACGAACCGGCGACTTGCCGTCCTGACCGGCGATCCGCAGGGTGTATTCGCCGCCTTCGTCGGAGAAGTACGCGAGCTGCTGTCCGTCGGGCGACCAGGCAGGCGAACGCTCGTGCCAGTGCGTGGTGTTCGTCAGATTGCGCGCGTCACCCTTCTCGGCCGGCACCGTGACGATTTCGCCACGGTACTCAAATGCCGCCCGCATGCCCGTTGGCGACAGCGCCGCCCCACGAATCCACTGCGGTCCGCTCGCGAATCGTGGCCGCGCTTCAGGCAGGTCTGCGGCGACGCCGATCTTCATGCGACTGGAGCGTGACGTGGCCGGATCGAACAGGTGGAGATACCCGGCCTGCTCGAACACGATCTTTCCGCCACCGGCTGATGCGTTGAGGATTGGAAAATCGTCGTACTGCGTGACCTGGCGCACCGCCTTCGTGCGCGGGTCGTACGAGAAGATGTTGAACTCGCCGTTGCGATCCGAACGGAAGAACACCGCATTGCCGATCCACATCGGATCTGCATCGTTCGAGCGGGTTGCGGGTTGCGGGATTTTTTCCAGTTCCTTGCCCGCCGGGTCGTAGATCCAGATGCGCGAGACCGTGCCGCCGCGGTACTCCTTCCACTGCTGGTATCGCCCTGCGATCGGGTTGTAGGCGATTCGGCCGCCGGGCCCCTGCACGGCCTCGGCCACGTTCGGGATCGGCACGAGTTCCGGCATGCCGCCCGTAAGCGGCACCCTGAAGAGCTGCGAGTACCTCGCGGTAAAGACAGACCGCTGCGACGTAAACAGGACGGCGCTGCCGTCCGTAGTGAACGCCTGCACCAGATCCGCGCCGGGGTGCCAGGTAAGACGCGTGGGCACACCTCCCTCCACAGGCACCAGGTACACGTCCGTGTTGCCTTCGTACTGTGCGCTGAACGCAAGGTGCCGGCCGTCGGGCGAAAACGCCGGACTCGATTCCACGCCGATGTCGGTCGTGAGTCGCCGGACATCCGAGCCGTCATGCCGCGCAGCCCACAGATCGCCCGCATAGATGAACGCGACATGCGCGGCGCTGAGCGCCGGCTGTTCCAGGAGCCGCGTGTCGGTCACGTCCACCGTGGACTTCTCCACAGCCGGCGTGGCTGACGACCGGCGTCCGACGTCGGACAGGCCGCCTCCGGCAGTCACGGCGGTGGTCACGCCGCACAGCAGGGCGATAAACGGAAGACGGCTGGTTCGCAAAATCATGGCAGATACCTCGTGGACTGGAATACTGCACGGAAAACACGTGCCACGGCAACACGGCGACGCCCTCACCGCCGACATGGCCGCCCGCACATCCGGCCGGCTTCAGAGTCGTCCCAGGCGGATGCGAGTCCATCGCGTGGATAGTTCGGGTATGGTGACGGACGTCTGGGGGTCTTCTTGTGGCCCCCAGACCGGTTCAATGCGGCATAGGGTGAGCCCAGACCCTGTTGGACTACGTCTTACTGATGTGCCGGTGCGTCGCTCCGGTTCGCACGTGCTTTGCCAGTTCAGTTTCCTTGGTCAGCGTGAGGCAGTGGGCCAGACAGTCGCGAAATCCCGTATCCTCGCAATCGGCGCAGAGCAGAGTCAGATGACCGATCTTGCGGCCTGGTCGCTCGGCCTTGCCATAAACATGCAGCGCGCTGCACGCCGGAGCAGCCTCCTCCAGTCCGGGCGGCAAGGTGCCGACAATATTGACCATGGCCGATGGATGGGTGATGGCGGTATCGCCTAGCGGGTATCCGAGAATCGCCCGCAGGTGGTTTTCAAACTGCGAGGTGCGCGCTCCCTCGATGGTCCAGTGTCCACTGTTGTGAACCCGCGGCGCGATTTCGTTGGCCAGAAGTTCGTCACCACGCTGGAACAGTTCCAGGGTCAACACGCCCACATAGTCGAGATCATCCAGTAGGCGGCCGATCAGCGCTTCGGCTTGACGCTGCGCACCAATCTCCACGCAGCTCAATGACAGGCGCAGAATCCCGTCGCGATGGTGGTTTTCGCTCAGCGGATAACACACCTTCGCGCCGCAGGCGCTGCGGGCCGCGATGATGGAGACCTCGCGCGCAAAGGGCACCAGTGCCTCGACGATGCACGGCACGCCACCGAGCGCAGCCCACGTCGGCGCCAGATCCCGCCGTGTGCGCAACACCCCCTGGCCTTTGCCATCATAGCCTTGGGTGCGGGTCTTGAGAATGGCGGGCAAGCCGATCACATCGACGGCCGCCTCAAGATCGTGCAGGCTGCTCGCTGCCGAGAATTCGGCGGTGGGGATACCCAGCGTACGAAAACGACGCTTTTCGATCAGCCGGTCCTGGGCCACCGCCAGCGCGGTTGACGATGGGTGTACCTTGACGTGTCGCTCCAGGAACTCGACGGTCTGCACCGGCACGTTCTCGAATTCATAGGTGACCACATCGGCCCAGTCGGCCAGTTGCGTCAGCGCTGCCTCATCATCGAACCCGGCGCACACGTGCTCACCGAACGTGGTGGCGCAGGCCTGCGGGTCCGGGCAGAGAAACATGAACTTCAGCCCGAGTGGCCGACCCGCCTGGGCGAGCATGCGCGCCAACTGGCCCCCACCCAGGACACCAACGTTCATTGGTCCGGTCCGCGCGGGTCGGGTTGCGCCAGCACCGCGTCGGTTTGCTTCTTGCGATACGCCTTCAGCGCTGTGGCGACCCCTGCATGTTTGTTGCCCAGAATGGCCGCCGCCAGCAGCGCGGCATTAATCGCTCCAGCCCGGCCGATGGCGAGCGTGCCCACCGGGATGCCGGCGGGCATCTGGACAATGGAGAGGAGCGAATCCATACCATTGAGCGTCTTGGACGGCACCGGGACCCCGAGCACCGGCAGCGCGGTTTTGGCCGCGGCCATGCCGGGCAAATGTGCCGCACCTCCCGCGCCGGCGATAATCACTTCAAGGCCCCGTTCCTGGGCGCCTTCCGCGTAGGCGAACAACCTGTCCGGCGTGCGATGGGCCGAAACCACTTCCACTTCGTGCGGAACCCCGAGCTGCTCCAGGACCTGCACGGTGTGTTGCATGGTCTCCCAGTCCGACTTCGAACCCATGATGATGCCCACGAGCGGCATGTGTGCTTCCTTCGTCACGGTCGTGATCTCCTGTTTGTTCAGAACTTCTCGGGCCGCAGCACTGAGACGTCGGACATAAACAGAATCATCGCGTAGTTCTTGTAGTAGGTGATCTGCAGGTGTGAGGCGATGGCCTCCGCGGTCGCGGCGTCGCAGACGACCTCGATGCGGATGTTGCTGCTTTCACCCCAGGCGGCGTTGCGTGTCCCCCGGCTGCCCTTGCCGCGTGCGTCGGTAATGGTGTAGCCATGGGGCCCCAGGTGTTCGAGGTCTTTGGCCAAGACGCTCTCCAGGGCAGCCTCGGTGATGATGGTGAGTAGTTTGCGCATCGAGCTGTTCATGAGCCTAGCCTCCGGTCAGGGCGAATACTTTCGCCGCCATGGCGTGATAGAGGGGAATGCCGATGATGACGTTAAACGGGAACGTGACGCCGAGGGACACCGCCAGCGACAGCGTCGGATTGGCTTCCGGCACCGAAATGCGCATCGCGGCGGGCACCGCGATGTAGGACGCACTCGCTGCCAGAATGGCCAACATCGCCGTTCCCCCCAGCGACAGTCCGAGCCCATAGCCCAGCGCGATTCCCACGACCGAGGAAAACAGCGGCATGCCGATGCCGAAGAGCAGGAGGAACAGCCCGTACCGCCGCAGACTGCCGAACTGGGCGGCCGTGATGAGCCCCATCTCGAGCAAGAACAGTGCGAGGATTCCCTTAAATAGGTCGAAGAACAGGGGCTTCATCGGCGTCAACCCTTCCGCGCCGGCGGCCCAGCCGATCACCAGACCTCCCACGAGCAGGACGATGCCCTTGCCCAGCAACGCCTCGTGCGCGATTGCGCCGATTCGCATGTCGCGGGAGAATCCGCGGGCCAGCACAATCCCCACCAGGATGGCCGGGATCTCCAGCACGGCGAGCAGGAACGGCATATGCGCCTCGAACTCGATCTGCCGGCTGGCAAAATACGCGGTGGCGACGGCATACGTGGCGACGCTGACCGAGCCATAGTGGGCAGCAATGGATGCCGCATCCGCGCGGGGGAAACGCCCCATGAACCGGAGTACCGGAAAGGCCACCAGCGGTAACAACGTGCCCATCGCCATGACCGCGAGGGCTTGCAGCGCGAGGTTGCCGAAGGGCTGCTTGCCGAGTTCGATGCCGCCCTTGAGGCCGATGGACAGCAGCAGGAGCATGCTCACCAGTTCATAGACGGCCGCGGGCAGGCGCAGCTCCGAGCGCAGCAGGCCGGCTGCCAGCCCGAGCAGGAAGAACAGCAGGACGGGATCGAACGTGCTCAAGAGGTCGAACCCAGGCTGCCGCTGGCGTCCTGGTAAATCGGCGGCCGCACGAGCCCAAGGTGGTGTGCTTCGAGTAAGTGCAACTGGGCGCTCACCCAGGAATCCGGCGCATCGTCCGCAAAGACCGGGACGAAGCGTGCGGTGTGCGTGGTCGCGACTTTTGGACCGAAACAGGCCAGCAGCGCTGCCACGAGATCGACGCGGGAAACGGTGCTTGCTGCCGCTTCAAGCCAGCACAGCATCCATAGGCCGCTGATCCCCGTGGCCTCCAGGATGCGGACGGTTCGCCGTGAGCCGGCCGCATCGGGCAGGACCAGCGCACGGGGGAGGTTCGCGACGCCGTCTTCGTCGATCCAGATGCCCTGAACGGTTTCAATGCCGCTGGCGGGCGACCGGCGGCGAAGGAACGACTTATAAACCCTCAGGTCTTCTATGGCACGTGCCAGACACGCATCATTGCGCACCAGCAAGAAGGCGCTTCTGGATTCGGTCAGCACGTTTTGATTCCCTAGCTTGTCGGCGGGCACAGCACCGTGACCAAGTCTATCGGCCTGTATTAATCAGATAAAGTCGAATATTACTTGTCTATAATTCGTATAAAATTGCGAACACAACGATGAACCTCAAGCACCTACGCTACTTTTGGGCCACGGCCCACGCTGGGAGTGTGGCGGGGGCGGCCAGTCAGCTTCACCTGACGCCACAGACCGTCAGCGCCCAGATCAAGCTACTTGAAGACGACCTCGAAACGGCCTTGTTCAAGCCCGCCGGACGCGGTCTTGAACTCACCGAGGCAGGACGCGTTGCGCTGTCCTACGCCGACGAGATTTTTGCGCTTGGTCATGAGATGGTCTCCTCGTTGCGGGCGAACGCCATCCCGGCGCGGGCGATGGCGGCGTGCCGCGTCGGCGTTTCCGACGCGGTCCCCAAGTCGCTGACCCACCGTTTGCTCGCGTCGCTGAAGCGTGTGGAGCAGCCGCTCCGCCTGGTGTGCCGCGAGGGCACGATCGACTGGTTGCTCGGGGAACTGGCGCTGCACCGGCTGGAGATGGTGCTGGCGGACCGTCCGATGCCGGCCGGCCTGGCGATACGCGGCCATAGCCGCAAGCTGGGCGAAAGCGCCGTCGCCTTTTTTGCCGCGCCTGCGCTCACGCGACGGGACGCGGCCTTTCCAGCGTGTCTGAACGGGGCGCCACTCCTCCTGCCAGGGCCGAATGCGGCGGTACGCGGCGAGATCGACCGTTGGCTGGGTGAGGCGCGCCTCTGCCCACGGGTCGTCGGAGAGTTCGATGACAGTGCCCTGATGAAGGTCTTCGCGCAGGCCGGTGAAGGCTATTTCCCCGCGCCCGCGATCATCTCGGACGAGATCTGCGACCGCTATGGTGTCTGCGAGGTGGGGCGGTTGGATACGGTGCGCGAGTCATTTTGGTTGATCAGCACGGAACGGCGCATCCAGCACCCGGAGGTTCGCGCCGTGCTGGAGGAGGCCCGTCGTGCGGTCTTCGTTCCGCTGGTGTCCTGATCATGTTGCAACTCACCTCCAGCCCCGACGACTTGTCCACCGCCGTGAACCTGCTGCGGCGTGGCGAACTCGTGGCTCTGCCCTTCGAGACCGTGTATGGGCTGGCCGCCGATGCGACCAACACCGATGCAGTACGCGAGATTTTTCGCGTCAAAGGCCGGCCGGCCAATCACCCGCTGATCGTCCACCTCGCCGCAGCCGAGCAACTGTCGGACTGGGTCGCCGACGCACCCGAGACGGTGTGGCGGCTGGCATCGGCCTTCTGGCCAGGCCCGCTCACCTTGGTGCTGCCTGCCGCGCGAACGGTCTCGATGCTGGTGACCGGCGGCCAGACGACAGTGGCGCTGCGTGTGCCGGCGCATCCGGTGGCGCAGGCGGTCTTGCGACAGTTGGGTCGGGGCCTGGCGGCGCCGTCCGCGAATCCGTTTGGCCACGTCAGTCCGACCACCGCGGCGCATGTGCGGCAGCACCTGGCCGGCACGATCTCGGCGGTGGTCGATGGCGGCCCCTGCCGGGTCGGGATCGAGTCGACCATCGTCGATCTCAGCAGTGAGCATCCGCGCATTTTGCGTCCCGGTGCCATCACCAACGACATGCTCGCGCGCCACCTCATCCTTGCTGACACGGTTGCTGTGGCGGCGCCTCGCGTCCCCGGGGCCCTGGCCTCGCATTACGCGCCGCGCACACCGTGCTACCGGATCCCGGTTGGGCTCACCGAAGCGCCGTTTCCACGTCGGCGTACCGGGCTGCTTGCACAGTACCCGACAAACTGGTCGGTGACACGGTTCTGGCCGATGCCCTCGCAACCCGAAGACTACGCGCGCGCGCTTTACGCGGCCCTGCACGAGGCTGATGCCAGCAAGTGCGAGGTCTTGTTGATTGCGCTGCCGCCGGACGAACCGGCGTGGGCGGCCATCCACGATCGCGTGCGCCGCGCGACCCGGTCTCTTTCGCAGGCGGGGCAGTCAGTTGACGGAACGCTGCTTCCAGACGGCGAGTAGATCAGGGGCGAATCGTGAGGCGGTGTGCGCTCAGCGCTTCACGGCGATGCCCTGCACCTCGAATCTGGCGCCAAACAGCAGCGGTCCGGACCCGATAAACGCACGCGCGGGGAATTCGCGCTTGAAGTACGTCCGGTAGACGCCGTTGAACGCCTCGTAGTGCGCCACATTTGAGCAGAAGACCTGAAGGTAGACCAGGTCGTCCATCGTCATTCCAGATTTTCTGAGCGTTTCCTGAATGGAGTTGAGGACGGCGGTCGCCTCGGCTTCAGCTGTGGCGGGCACCTGCAGCTTGTCATCCACACCGATGTCGCCTGACAGATACAGCGTGTTGCCGACCTGCACCGCCGCGCTGAACGGACCCGCTGTGGTGTCGGCGACCGTGCGCGGCTCAAAGTAGCGACGTTCTTCCTCAGGAGGCTTGGCTCCGGTGCAACTCGCCACGGCCAACATGGTTGCAAGGAGTGTCAGTGTCTGGATCTTCATCGATGCCCTCCGGCGGACTGGACGCCGCCTGTCGGAGGTCACTCTAGCACCGCAGTCATGCAGCGATGGCGACGCCACGAAGTCATGGCCTAGGATAGGGCATGCGAATGAAGCTCCTGAATCTGGCCGCGATCCTCAGCCTGGCTGCCCCGCTCGCCTTCCTGCAGGCGCAGGCGCCGGCACCCGCGCCAACGCCGCTTGAAGACGTGCTGAACGCCCTGCCGATGAGGAACATCGGTCCCTTCCGCACCTCGGCGTGGATCACGGACATCGCCGTGCCGGAGACGCCGCTGCGCGACAGCCTCTACACAATTTATGCCGCGTCGCGAAACGGCGGGCTCTTCAAGACGTCGAACGGCGGCCTCTCGTGGCAGGCGATTTCCGACGCCATCGACGTGCCGACCATCGGCGCGGTGGCCGTCGCGCCCTCAAACGCGCAACTCGTCTGGGTCGGCACGGGCGATCAGGCCAACGCCCGCTCCTCGTACTCAGGCAAGGGTGTGTTCAAGTCCACCGACGCCGGCCGCACCTGGCAATTCATGGGGCTGGGCGACTCGCATCACATCGCGCGCATCGTCATCCACCCGAAGAATCCGGACATCGTGTTCGTGGCGGCGCTTGGCCATCTGTTTTCGCGCAATGAAGAACGCGGTATTTTCCGTACGACCGATGGCGGCAAGACCTGGCAGAAGGTGCTCTATGTGGACGACGGGACAGGCGCTGCAGAGATCGTGATGAGTCGGACGCAGCCGAACATCCTGTTCGCTGCGATGTATGAGAAACATCGATCGGCTCAGCAACTGATTCTGGGCGGTCCAGGAACGGGTCTGTATCGCAGCCAGGACGGCGGCACGACGTGGCAGAAACTCGGAGGTGGCCTGCCCACAGGGAACCTCGGCCGCATCGGTGTGGACATCTACCAGAAGAATCCGAACATCCTCTACACCGTGGTCGAAAATCTCAACCCCAGGCCGGCAGACTATGGCGGCTCCACCGACGGTTGTGACATGGGCGGGCCCGGCTTCGCGGGTGGTCCCGTCACGGCCGGACGCGGCGCCGCGCCCGTGGGACGCGGCCGCGGTGGCGCCGCCGCACGCATTGGCAACGAGGTGTACCGGAGCGATGACGGCGGAAGGACATGGAAGAAGGCGCACGGTCACGACGTGGACGTGGCCGGCGGCAAAGCGCCCTACTCCTTCAACCAACTGCGCATCGACACCGGCAATCCCGATCGCGTCATCGTGACCAGCGACACCATGTACGTCACGACCGACGGCGGCCGCACCTGGGGATGCACCAATCAGAACGGTTTCTTTCGCGGCGTCTTCGGCGACTTCCGGGCAATCTGGTGGGATCCGCAAGACAACAACCGCATCATAATTGGCAGCGATGGCGGCGTGAACTATTCGTTCGACAACGGGCGCACGTCCAACTCCTACCTGAACATGCCGATCATGGAAATGTACGCCATTGGCGTGGACATGGACGATCCGTACAACGTGTACGGCGGCGCGCAGGATCATGATTCCTGGAAGGTCCCGTCCAACTCGAAGACCGGCATGATTACCGTGGAGCAGTGGACCACCGTGGGACCGGGCGACGGCATGTACAACCAGGCCGATCCCACGGATTCTCGCTGGGTGTACAACACCCGCGAGATGGGAAACCACGGGCGTCTCGATCAGTTGACCGGGCAACGTACAGTCATTGCGCCTCCGCCACCGGAGCCTGGCACGGTGCTGCGTTACAACTGGATCGCGCCGATCGTTCTTTCGCCTCACAATCCGCAGATCATTTATGCCGGCTCACAGTTCCTGCACCGCTCGCTCAATCGCGGCGACAGCTGGCAGGTCATCAGCGCCGACCTGACGACGAACACGGCGGCGTGCGGCCGAAGCAATTCGGGCAACGTGCCGTTCTGCAACATCACCACGATCTCCGAGTCGCCGTTGCGGCCCGGCATGATCTGGGTGGGCACCGATGATGGCAAGGTGCAACTGACGACGAACGGCGGGGTCACCTGGGTGGACCAGACGTCGGCGATTGCTGCGGCCGGCGGACCGGCCGAAATCGCCGTCTCGCGACTGTTCGCGTCGCCGCACGACGCTTCGACCGCGTTTGTGTCGAAGAGCGGCTTCCGCAGGGACGAGTTCAAGCCGTATCTCTTCCGCACCACTGACGGCGGCAAGACGTGGCAGGCCATCACCGGTAATCTGCCCGACGCGCCGATCAACGTCGTGGTCCAGGACCGCAAGAACGGGAACCTCCTCATCGTCGGCAACGACATCGGCGTCTTTGTCTCCATCAACGGCGGCGCGCACTGGGCACGGATGCGGTCCAACCTGCCGACGGTGCCGGTGCACGACCTGACCATCCACCCACGCGAAAACGATCTGGTGCTCGGCACCTACGGGCGGGCGATCTGGACCGGCGACATCACGCCGCTGCAGGACCTGACACCGGAGACGTTCGACAAAAGCGCGCATTTGTTCGACATCGAGTCGCGTGCGCGCTACGGCTTTGGCACCATCGGCAACTACAATCTCTTCGGCACAGCATTTCTGGAGGTGCCGAACGAACCTGAATCGATTCTGATCCACTACTACCTCAAGGCCGACGCTGCGGGCACCGTGCCGATCACGGTGACGGACGCGGCTGGACGGGTAGTACGAACGCTCGCCGGTCCGGGTCGGCAGGGATTCAACCGCGTGCCATGGCCCCTGGGCGGCGGGGCCGGAGCGGCCGCGCCCCTGCCGATCGGCGACTACACGGTCACGCTCGAGGTGGGTGGTGAGAAGCTGTCGAAGCCGGCGAAGATCCGGGCGAGGATAGGCGCTACGCCTTGAGGAACGCGAGCACGGCCAGCACGCGACGGTGATCGGAGTCGTCGGGCTCCAGGGCGAGTTTCGAGAAAATGTGGCTGACGTGTTTTTCCACCGCGCCGTCGCCGATGCCCAGGTGTGCGGCGATGGCCGTGTTGCTGCGCCCTTCTGCCATGCAGGCCAGCACATCGCGTTCCCTGGGCGTAAGCGGCGCCAGTGGGTCTTCACGCCGGCGCCGCGCCATGACTTGCGCGATCACCTCAGGGTCCAGCGCCGTTCCACCGCGAGCCACCCGCTCTACGGCGTCAAGGAATTCTGAAACGTCGGCCACGCGATCCTTGAGCAGATAGCCGACACCGCGCGCGCCCATCGCCAGCAACTCCTGTGCCGCCGGCTCCTCCACGTACTGCGAGAGCACCAGTACTCCCAACTCGGGGGCCAGGCGGCGCAGTTCCACAGCCGCACGCAGGCCTTCATCAGAGAACCCGGGCGGCATACGCACGTCCACGATCGCCACGTCAGGCTGATGCTGCCGCACGGCAGCCATCAGGGCAGGAGCGTCGCCCACCGACGCCGCCACCTGCCATCCCACGTCCAGCAGCAGGCGCTCAAGGCCGGCCCGCAGCAGCACGGAGTCATCCGCGATCACTACCCGCACGCGATCTCCACATGCACAATCGTAGGCCCACCTTCGGGACTTGTCATCGTCAGGCGCCCGTCGAGGGCCTCCACCCGATCGGTGAGTCCGGCCAATCCTCCACCCGGGACCACCTGCGCGCCACCGGTTCCGTCATCGCGCACCTCGATCGTCAGCAGGTTCTGTTCACGCCGTGCGGTCACCTGCACCCTGGTCGCGTGCGAATGGCGCGCCACGTTGGTCAATGCTTCGGCCACCACGAAGTAGGCCGCTGATTCGACGGCTGGGGCTGGCCGTGGAGATACGGCCACGTCCACGCGGGTCGGAATGGGACAACGGGCCGCCAGGGCCGGGAGCGCGGCCTCAAGCCCGTGGTCGGTCAGTACGGCCGGGTGCAGCCCGCGCGCCAGGTCCCGCAAATCCTGCAACGCGCGTTTGGCCTCTTCGTGGGCTTCGGCCACCAGACGAGCGCCCTGTTCGGGGTTGGTGGCGAGTTTTTGCTGGGCGAGTCCCAGGGTCATCGCCAGTGCCACGATGCGCTGTTGCGCACCATCGTGAAGGTCGCGCTCCAGTCGGCGGCGTTCCTGATCGGCGGCGCTCATCGAGCGAGTCCGACTGCTTGCAAGGTCGGCTACCCGACGCCGGAGTTCGTCAGGCGACGCATCAAGGAGCGCTGCGGCCAGCACGGCCTCGAGACGGGCAAGGCCTCGGGTAGTCCCGAACGCCAGCAGGGTCAGGAAGACGCCGGCGAGGGTGGCGAACATCATCGCAACGGGGCCGTCGTAGCGCCATCCTCCGACGTCCACCCGGAACACGCCAAACCAGTACGCGATTGGCGAACAGACCAGGCCGATCGCCACAGCCCAGGTGGTGACGCTGACTGTAAACGTGAAGATGCCCATCGGCATGCGCAGCATCAAGAAGAGGAAGTCTCGCCACGTGGCGGGGTCTTTGCCGATGGAAAACAGTCGGGCGATCCAGCCCGTTTCCGGGGTCGGCTGACGATACGGATCACGAAGGGTGGTGCCGAGAAACCCGTTCATCCGTGCGCGCTCGATGTTGCCCAGTGTGCGAACCATCCAGCCCGTGCCGATGAGGATGGGGATGCCAATGAGCGTGATGAGCAGGCCGACGCCAAGAGCGACGCCGGTGACGAGCACCACGAAGTAGACGATGCCCAGCGGCAGGTTCACCAGGAGATGGAGGAACGCGAACCAGGTGGACGACACCCAGCCGGCACCCGAGAGGGGGCCGGCCTGAAAGGGCGCCGGTCGCAAAAGCGGGGCAACGGCAGACGGAGTGGAGGTGGTCATTACGAGCCTTTCAGTTTCTATCACGCTCGGAACTGAGCGCGATGTCTCACGTTACCGCCCGTCCTCGCTACCGAAAACCCGGCACGCCCTCCCTGTGGTGGTAGGGCTAGCCCCCCCGGGAACGTAGCGCGGCCTGTCCGAAACGTAGCGCCGCCTGTCCGAAACGTAGCGCGGCCTGGGTCTCAAGGCCGAGGATCGACTACCGGCGAAAGTGACCGTGTAAAACAGTCGGCGTTCCGCTCGGCCTGTCCGAAACGTAGCGCGGCCTGGGTCTCAAGGCCGAGGATCGACCATTCCTCACGGCACGCCAGTTGCAATAGCCGCTGGTGATCCTTGGAGGGATCGTCGCCATGTCGCTGCTCCGTCGCTCGTGCGTCGTCGTTTCGTCCTCATTGGTGTTCGTCTCTGCCCCTATCTCCCTGACCGCCCACGCTTCGCCGCAGATTGATTCCATCCGGATCACCTCTGCTGCGAATGTCACGCTGCGCGTCATGCCGTCGCCGGATGCGGCGGCGGTGGCGCAGTTGCCGCTCGGTACCGAAGTGGTCGAGGCCGGTCCGGCCGGACTCGAGAAAACCTGGCTGCGCGTACGCCTTGCGGACGCCCGAGAAGGCTGGCTCCAGGCGAGCCTGACGCGGCCCCTCGACCCCAAGTGGCCGTGGCCGGTGTTCGATCGAATCATCGCGGACCGCCTGGCTCGCAAGGGCGACGCGTTTCCGGGCGCGGCCGAACTCGTGAACTTCATTGAACGCGTCGCGCCGGAGTACACCGATCCGGACGGCCGCGGACGCATCGAGTTTGCGCGACTGCGCGCCTCGTCTGCGGCGCTCTCAGCGGTCCCGTTCGGGGCTGGTCGGCGCGAGCCCTATGCGTCTTGGCTGGCCGCCCGCAAAAATTCCGTCGTCTACGACGAGCCCGGCGGACGATGGATGCTGCGGGACGAAGCGGTGTGGGACACCCACGCGGCGCAGTCAGGCACAGAGTCGGCAGATGCGATCGGCTGGTTCGCGGTGGCGAACGGGCTCTGGGGCGAGTGTGTAGGCCACCTGTCGTGTTACCTCATGGGGCGCAATCGTCTCGAGGGCGAGTACCTCCGTCGGCACCCGTTCGGCACCCACGCGGCCGAGGCCGTCGGCGTGATCAAGGCCACCGCTGACCAACTCATGTCGGCATTGAAGCCTGGTACCGCATACCAGTTCGACAAGAAGAACGACTGCGGGGGCGTGACCCTGGCGATCGATGTTCTGACGGCGGCGGCACAAGGCACGCGTGGTGCGGGTCGTGACGACGCGATCTCAAGCCTCGCGGCGCTCAGGAAGATCTGCGGACCGTAGGGTCAGGGTGTCTGCGCCTTCGGTCGCGTGCGCATGCCCTCTGTGATCACCCCGATTTGGGCGACGCCTGCGCTCGTGGCCAGATCGATGACCTTGACGATCTCGCCGTACCGCACGGAGCCGTCGCCGATGACATACAGCGTCTTGTCACGGCGCGCCTCGAACATTTCCGCAAACCGCACGACGGCATCTCCCATCGAGACCTCCTGTTGATTGATCAGGAGCCGTCGATTCGCGGTGTACTCGGCCACGATCTGGCCTGGCGGGGGCGGCGCGGGCAAGGTCTTTTCCGTTACCGCCGGCAGGTCGGCGTCGAGTCCCTCCTGCGCGATCGGAAGGGCTGCCAGAAAAATTACCAGAAGCACCAGCAAGACATCGATCAGCGGAGTGACATTCATATCGCCCGAGGGTCGCAGTCGCGTCATAACACCTCCCGTGGTATCTGCTCTGTCTGACACCAGGCGACGCGAATGGTTCACGTCGCCAGTAACCGGATTAAGATGGGCTGCGCACCACATTGGCGGTGCTCGTCATCAAGGAGAACCGATGTCTGAACATGAGAAGACTCAGCCCGAGCGTTCGTCTGAAGTCGTCCCTGAAGAACTGAGCGACCTGGACCTGACTACCGTGGCTGGCGGTCTGCCCCTGGGCGCCTCGCAACTCAAGGCCGGTGCCTCTGAAGTACTGATGGAAACTGTGACTATGACGTGCGAGGTCAGAGGCAAGAAGTAGCTGGTGCCGGACGAACGACGCGCGCGGTTGCTGGCGCTCTACCTGCCGCAATTCCATCCCATTCCCGAGAACGACACCTGGTGGGAACCAGGGTTCACGGAATGGACCAACGTGTCGCGGGCGCAACCGCTCTACGCGAGCCACCTGCAGCCGCACCTGCCCGGGGAACTCGGCTTCTACGACCTGCGTGTGCCTGAGGTTCGCGAAGCCCAGGCAGCACTGGCCCAGGCGCACGGCATCGAGGGGTTCTGCTACTGGCACTACTGGTTTGCGGGGCGGCGGCTGCTCGAACGGCCGTTCGCCGACGTCCTCCGCACTCAGGCGCCAGACTTCCCGTTCTGCCTGGCGTGGGCCAACCAGACCTGGTCCGGCATCTGGCACGGGTGCCCAGGACGCGTGCTGATCGAGCAAACCTACCCGGGGGAGGACGATCATCGCGCGCACTTCGCGGCGCTGCTGCCCGCCTTCGCGGATCGGCGGTACGTCAGGGTGGACGGCCGTCCTCTGTTCTTCGTGTACCGACCGGCGCAGCTGCCCGAGCCGCAGCGGTTCGCTGCCCTGTGGCGCGACCTGGCCATGCAGCACGGACTCGGCGACCTGTTCCTCGTGGGCCAGCACGAAGCTGACTGGGACCCGATCGCGAACGGCTTCGACGCCCGCGTCCCGCTCGAGATGCGGAAAATGCGACCCCCTGATACCTCCTCGATGCTGACGCGAGCCGCGCGTCGTCTTCGCCGCGCCGTACGGCCACGCCCGGCGGACGAAGGCCCCGCCGTGTTCGAGTACGCCACCGTGTTCGAAGAGGCGTATCAGCGCCGCCTGGCGCCGCACGAGTTCCCGCTTGTCGTCTCAAACTGGGACAACACCCCGCGGTGCGGGCGCCTCGGCTCTGTGCTGGCCAACGGCACACCCGACGCGTTTGCCGCCTACCTGCGTCGTGCGATCGCGCAGGTCAGCGACCGCCCGTTGGACCGGCGGCTCGTGATGATCCGGTCGTGGAACGAGTGGGGCGAGGGGAACTACCTGGAGCCGGATCAGGAGTTCGGCCGCGGATATCTCGAGGCCATCCAGGAAGTGCTTGAAGAGTGACCGACCTTGCCTGCGTGGTCATCAGCGTTGGAAGTCCGGCCCACCTCGCCGACGCGGTGCAGTCGCTTCTGGATCAGGACGCACCCGTCGAGATCGTCGTCGTCAACTCGGGCGGCGGCAGGCCGGCAGACACGCTCGGCGAGACTGCCGCTCGCGTCCGCATCATCAGCGTCGAGGAGCGGCTGTCGGCAGGGGCCGCGCGCAACGTGGGCGTGGTGCAGACGCGCGCGCCCTTTGTCGCGTTCCTCGCCGCCGACTGTGTCGCGGAGCCGGGATGGGCAAGCGCAAGGCTCCATCGACACGCGAGGGGGGCGCTCGCCGTGTCGAGCGCGATTACCAACTCGACGCCCGACAACTCCGCGTCGTGGGCGTCGTACGTGCTGGTATTTTCGCGCCGAATGCCCGGCATTGCCACAGCGTACTGCCGGCATTGCGGGCTGTCGTACGCCCGCACATTGTTCGATCGCTTCGGACGGTTCCGCGAGGACCTGCGCTCGGGCGAAGACACGGACTTCAACGGCCGGCTGTCGGGCGCTGTACCGATCGAGTGGGCCCCTGAAGTCCGGACGGCTCACCGGCATCCGACCACGCTGGCATCGCTCGGGCGCGATCAATACCACCGCGGCGCCAGGCGCGTGGTCGCGAACCTCCAGACGACGGGACGGACTCGGCGGTGGCGGGAGCTTCTCAGAACAGGGCCCGGTGCGCTGCAGTCGATGAAGTTGGCGTGGGCCGCTTCGTCCCGGGCGGACCGGCGGCGCCTGTTACGCGCGTCACCCTCGATCGTGCTCGCGGCATGCGCGGACGCGCTCGGAGTGCTGTGCGCGAAGACGAGGGGCATGTCGCGCGCGCATCCTGCTCGGGCGACATCGCAGGCGCCGCGGATCCTCGCGCTGCTGGCCTTCCGCAACGAGATGGCCTACCTGCCCGGCTACTTTGAGAACGTGGCGCCGCACGTGGACGGCATCGTGGCGCTCGATGACGGGTCTGTGGACGGCTCAGGCGACTTCGTGGCGGCACAACCCGGCGTCCTCGAACTCATCCGCCTGCCGGCCCGCAGTGACCACCGGTGGGACGAGCCGCGGAACCAGCGGCTGCTGATCGAGGCGGCGCTGCGCCACAAGGCCGACTGGCTGCTGGCGCACGACGCGGATCAGCGGCTTGAGCGTGGCTTCCGCCGCCGAGCGCTTCGCGAGATTGCGCGTGCCGACCGTGAGGGCCACCACGCCTACGCGCTCAGGTTTCTCGAGCTGTGGGATCGCCCCGACAGTTATCGTGATGACGGGATGTGGGGACGTAAGCGGATGGCGTCGCTTTTCCGCGCGCGTACCGACCACATCTTTAACGACCGTGCGCTGCACGGGGCCTGGGCGCCGGCCGACGCTCGCGAGAACGGAGCGTTCCCGCACGCCGACCTCATCGTCTATCACCTGAGGATGATCGACCCGGAGGATCGTCGGAAACGGCACGAGCGCTACGTGACGATCGACCCCGCCAACCGCTGGCAAGCGATGGGCTACGACTACCTCATCGATGAACGTGGCTGTCGGTTGCGCCGGCTGCCGCGCGGACGCGGCTACGAGCCGCAGTAGCCCCTAAGTGGTCGAGGCGTGACCTAAAGACCGGCTCGCGAGCGAAGTTCACCTCCAGCCAGCATCAACAACCACGCGATACCGGCCTTGACGGTACGTGCCGCTGGCGCCGATCGACAGATGACCAACTGTCGGCACGAGGTGGAAACAAGGAAGAGCGCGCTGCGTTGGCTGAGCGCTTCGAATGATCCCAGCGCCGTGACCGCGCTCAGGCCAACACGCCCATGCCGCCGGTTACGCGCCCTCAAGACCCTGACCGCCGGGCTCCTGAGCGAGCCAGGAGTTGGTCTGTTTCGGCGCGGCCTTTGGGGCGATGCCAATGGGGCCACCACTGTTCAGTCGCCCTCCGCTGACTGACTCCAATTGGTCGTCGGTCAACTCTGGCACCACGTCTGACACAACGTGGGCCGGCACCCTCGTGATTCGTTCTTTCTCGTGCTGGCTCATATGCAATCCTGATCTTCGTCCCTGCGCGGCTTCGGGCTGAGTATAGCCCGATTGGCCCTATGATGACGGCGGGATGAAGGGCCGTAAGATACCTCCGCATGAGTATTCCTGAAGTCATCGCGGCCCACCCGATCACGACCATCGCGGATGTGGTTCGCGTGATGCGGGCGATTGACGCCGCATTGCCCGACAGCGACGGAGTGAAGTGGTTCAACCTGCTCTACCTCAGAGTCACGGAAAGCGTGCTGGATGTGCCGCCACAGTGGGAGGACGAGGCGTGGTTGGCCCACCTCGATATCGTGTTTGCCAAACTGTATTTTGATGCGTTGCTTCAGCCCGACAGTCCGTCGCGCGCGTGGCGGCCGCTCCTGGAGACGCGACAGCGCTCCGGGATTGCGCCGATTCAGTTTGCGCTCGCCGGCATGAATGCGCACATCAATCACGACCTGCCACTGGCCGTTGTGCAGACCTGTACCGAGCGTGGGGTGCCGCCCGCGTCCGGCACCCCGCAACATCGGGATTTCGTTCGCGTCGATGGGTTGCTCGAAACGGTTGAGGGCCAAGTGAAGGACTTTCTGGCCACGGGCCTGGTGGGCCACCTCGATCGGCAACTCTGGCGAGTGGACGATGTGGTGGCGATCTGGAAGATGCGGAAGGCCAGAGCGACGGCGTGGAACAATGCCGAGGTCTTATGGCACCTGCGTCATGCCCAGGTGCCACGTCAGTTGTTTGTGGGCAATCTGGCGAATCTGGTCGAGTTGTCCAGTCGCGGCCTGCTGGTGCCGGTGACGAAAACTTGGCTAGATGAGCCATTTTAGCTAATATAGCTTTATTAGCTATGAAGACCATTACCGCAACAGAAGCAAAGAACCGGCTCGGAGTGGTGCTGGAGGACGCGCAACGAGGGCCCGTGGTCATCCGACGGCAGGATCGCGATGTGGCGGTGGTCCTCTCGATGACGGACTATCGGCGCCTGCGGTCCGGAAACGTCAGCGCGTTCCTCGAACTACGTGATCAAGTCGCCGATGAAGCGGAGGTAAAGGGGCTGACTGAAGCTCGCCTGAATGGCCTCTTGGCCGACGATGCCGACTAGGCGGATCGTCATCGACACAAATATTCTCGTCAGCGCCTTGCTCTCGAAGACGTCGCCGCCGGCACTGGCGCTGGCGCATGCGATCGTCCACGATCAGCCTCTGGCCTCGACCGACACGCTGCGGGAACTGATGCGGGTCGTGAAGTCACCGAAATTTGATCCGTTTGTCTCTCTCGAAAGGCGGGACGCGCTGATTCTACGATTCGCACCGTTGGTGGAACTGGTGGAAATCATCCAGCCCGTGCGTGTGTGCCGCGATTCCGATGATGACCGGGTGCTCGAAGTCGCCGTGAACGGCCTGGCCGACCTGATCATCAGCGGGGACAAGGACTTGCTCGCCCTTGATCCCTTTCGCGGCATCCGAATCGTCACGCCTCGCGCGTACCTGGACGCGGCAACTTCAACTTCGTAGCCGTCAACTCGCGGGCGCCCGCGCCCCACCACGCGCGGCCGATCGAAGGTTTAGCGGCGTGCTGAGACGACGAATGAGACAGGGGCGATCGAGTCGAGTTTGCCATCACTGGTGAATTCGGCGCCTAACAAATACTGTCCAGGCGCCAGCCCCTCCAGCGAAAGATCAATCGCCGATCCTGATACGCTCGTTCCGAGGGTGTTACCAGACTTCGCGGGGATAGCCTGACTCTTGAACACGACGGTTCCCTCGAGCCGACGAATCGTCAAGATGACCGAGACAGGCCCCTCCGGACTCGCAGGCGCTCCGGGAATTGGCACGTACACGGCCAGGCGCTGGTCGGTGGTGAAGTGTCGAGACGCGGTTGGCACTGCGGGGAGCAGGGACTTCATGACCGGATAGTCCCCAGTGGTCGGCACGGTGTCGCCGTAGACACCCACAACAAGGCCGACTTGCGCCACACGGTCCAGAGAGGCAGTCAAATCAAGATCGAGAACGGCTGACCCGGCCGTTCCACCGGCTGATTCGACGGCCCCCACCCGTAGCTGGTACTTCTGGCTGGGCAGCGGGACTTCGAGTACGTAGCGCAGTCCGCCCGACACAGCGGCGCGCCCCTCCTTGGGCAGCCGGAGCGTTCCGGTTGAGGATTCTCCCGCTCGAACCTTCCCGTCTGCATCAACAGCGATCCACCCCACTTCGATGTCGTTTCGCAGGGAGTCGCCTTCTTCCGCGAAACGAAACCCCGACGCCTGCAATTCGACAACGACTGCCACCACATGATCCTCGCCGCGGAGTCCGATCGGCGCGCCTACCACTTGAATGCCGAGGCCGGCGACCGGCAGCGCACTTGCCAACAACGCCTGCATCCATGAACTCGCGCCCTTGAGATTCAGACTGACCGGCGAAGCGCTCGCCGACGACCCTGCCACCCCCACCGGAAAGTAGCCCGGTCTCGCGGAAACAGACGCACCGGGCCGGCCGACGCGAACCGAAATCTTCCGGTACCGGTCGTTCGTCACCGGCTTTGCCGGAGAGTATCCAAGCACGTAGTACGTGCTGTTTGCATCGACGATTCGGCTGAAGCCCCGATCGAAGTCCGTTGAATTGACGACCGCGAAGCCGCCCGTCTGGTCTGCGAAGTTCCGTAACACGCCCTGGCTGCGTTGCACCTCTCTCTGCACGTCCCTTGTCGGCGGCGGAATCGCGTTGTTGCTTCCGCGGCCCACAGGCGGCCCGGCAGCCCGCATCAAGGTGTCTTCGCCGATACTCGTGCCACGCGGATCAACCGTAAACAGCGACACGTTGCTTTGCCTCGCCGCGTCGAACATGGCCCGCTGGGACAGCAACAGTTCCGCTGCGTAGGTTGACGCGAGGCCGGATGCGCGCTGGCCGCCACCGCCGTTCGCCGCCGTCGTGCCAATCATGTCGGTCATGTCGAGTTCGATTCCCTCGGAAAAGAGAACAATCGACCGTCGCCGGCCCGGCACCGTACCAACGCTGCTGCAGATCATGCGAATGCTGTCGAACAACGTGCGGGCATCGGCGGCCTTGGTCGCCGTCTCGAAATCCCTCGCCGGGCTGTCGTCGGCGGCACGCATCTGACTCTCCAGGACGTTCATGGCAGCTGAGCGACTCTTGCCTCCAACAAAGGAATCAACGGCCGCGATCAACCGGGCCTTATCGCTGGTGAATGACTGATTCCCTGGGCCTCCGAGCGTGACCAGGGCGACAGCATCGCCTGCCTGAACGTATGTATTGATGAATTATCTGGCCTGTTGCTTGACGCTGCCCGTGCGTAAGGGATCGACATGCTGAGCATCAAGGACGATCACATACGACCTTCCGCTTCGATCCCAATTGCCGAAGACATCAGTGCGCAATGTCGGCGCCGGTGCCGGCGCCTCAGTGGGCCTCACTGTATCGCGAGGCAGTTCGACGAATGAGAAGTGGGTAAGTTCCTGCCGAACGCCATCCTCCTCGAGCGAAAAATCTTCCCGGGTCAGGCCGTTGAGTGGGCGGCCGCTCTTGTCCGAGACAAACGCGACGACCTCGACCAGCGTGGCTCCAGTGTTATAGGCGAAGCGCTGGTCCTGCTGAAGAGAACCAGTGGCCCACACCCCTGCCAGGGACGCGCATACGCCAACGGCCTTCGACACTCTCAATGTCACATCCTCCCTCGTGTGGGGATGTTACACCCGCGTACACCGTCGTGCAACGCAGCTACGGCGGACAGGCTGTCCGTGGTTCTTCTGCCAGCCTGCCCATGTTCAGGAGACGATCTACCGCTGGCCAAACCCTTCACGATAGCCGCGCCGGAAGGCTTCCCGATAGCCCGCTTGGTACTCGGCGCGAGGCCCGAAGCGATCGTCGTAGCCTGAATCGGCTTGTTCGAGCTCGCGCTGACCTTCGAGATCCCAGACGCCGGTCTGTTGCTTGTCCTCGCGTCCGGCTTCGCGGCCTTCGACGAGCCCGCGCTCCCGGCCGGCCCTGAACGCGGCGCTCGTCGACGGCTGAGACGCCACCCCGTTGAACTCCTCGCGCGTGAGGCGGCCATTGCGATCGAGATCCCTCGCGTCGAAGCTCGCGCGCGACCAGTGCCATTCGTCCGTAGTAATGACGTGGTCGCGGTTGACGTCCACGCTCGAGAAGAGTTCGGGCGGCGCGCCCGGGCCCATCATTTCGACCCGAGTAATCACGCCGTCGCGGTTGGCATCGAGCGCCGTGAACCGCGCGGCCGTGCCGTGCCATTCGTTGCGGGACACGCGATTGTCGCCGTTCAGGTCGAGATTTTCGAACCGGTCCTCCCGGTCGTCGTCTTGCTGATCCTCGGTGAGAAACTCCGCGCGCGACACGACGCCGTCGCCGTTGTGATCCGCGCGCCGGAAGCCTTCACGATCGAAATGCCATTCGTCGCGCGTGATACGGCCGTCGCGGTTATGGTCGAGACCGGTAAACCCGCGCGCGGTCCAGTCGTCAAAGATGTACTCGCGCTCCTGCGAGTCGAACGTGCGGTCGTCGGTCGTGGGCGGTTGCCGTTCGGCCCCGACGCGCACTTCGTCTCCGCTCAGTTTCCCGTCGGCGTTCCAGTCGTGGATGGCGAACGACCTATCGCTGCCGGTCCATTCCGCGCGTGCAATCGTGCGGTCGTTATTGCGATCCATTTCCGCGAAGCGGATCGCCGCGCGGCCGCGGCCCTGTGCGGCCGCAGCCGGGTGCGCCGCGAGCGCCGCGAGCGCCGCGAGAACGACGATGAATGCTGATTTCCTCACCATCTATCTACCTCTCTTGTTGAGGTTCAGTGCCAGATGCATCCCTACAGGTGGCATCAACATGTGGCATCACCTGCCTGATGCGAATTGTGGCGCGTGGGGCGGGTGGGCGCTGTTTCATTGAGCACACGTGCGCCCTCTTGCGCCATTGACCTCAGAAACACGAGCGCGGAAGGTGTCCCCTCCGCGCCCGTTTCTTCGAACCACGTTCGGCGGCCTTGAGAACCAAGCCGCCCTACGAGAGCCTCGAACCGCTACTCGCCCTCGTCCCTGAACATGTAGTCCGTGTCCGTGAGGTCGTCCATCTCACGCTGCAGCTCCAATTCTTCCGGTGACGGCGGCGGTGGTGGCGGTTTCAAGCGGGCCACGTACCCGGTCTGAAGTTCATGAGCATCGAACGTGAGTTCTCAGAACTTGTGCAGGGCCGGCGCGTCGACATGGTGACACCCAAGTTCCTGAACGCCAGGATTCGCGAACAGGTCTTGTCTGGTGTCGGCAAGACTGCAGGCCTCTCGCGCGACGCCTATGACGCGGACGAAAATCTCCGCCTCGCGTTGACTCACCTCGTCCAGATCTGCCCTTGAGCCGCTGGTTCCATCGACCCCGACAGTCGTGTGACGCACATCTTGTTCGGCCACTGAGGACACACACAACGGGCGCGGAAGGTGGCCCCTCCGCGCCCGTTTTTTCGAATCAAGTTCGGCGGCCTTGAGAACCAGGCCGCCCTACGAGAACCAGGCCGCCCTACGAGAACCAGGCCGCCCTACGACAACCAGGCCGCCCTACGAGAGCCTTGCCGCCCTACGAGAGCCTTGCCGCCCTACGACGAGAGCTTTGCCGCCCTACGAGAGCCTCGAACCGCTACTCGCCCTCGTCCCGGAACATGTAGTCCGCGTCCGTGAGGTCGTCCATCTCACGCTGCAGCTCCAGTTCTTCCGGTGATGGCGGCGGCGGTGGCGGTGGCTCGTCCGGGGCGACGCGGACCTTGCGATAGACCTCGAAGCCCGTGCCGGCCGGGATGAGGCGGCCCATCGTGACGTTTTCCTTCAGGCCGCGCAGGTAGTCCACCTTGCCTGAAATCGACGCCTCCGTAAGGACGCGCGTGGTTTCCTGGAACGATGCCGCCGAGATGAACGAATCCGTCGAGAGCGACGCCTTCGTAATCCCCAACAGCAGCGGACGGCCCTTCGCCGGCTGCAGTCCGAGCGTGAGCACACGCTCGTTCTCTTCCTGGAACCGCACCTTCTCCACCTGTTCGTCGATCAGGAACTCGGTCTCGCCCACATCCTCGACCTTCACCCATCGCATCATCTGACGGACGATGACTTCGATGTGTTTGTCATTGATGCCGACGCCCTGCAGACGATAGACCTCCTGGATCTCGTTGACCAGGTACGACTGCAGTTCCCTCTCACCAAGCACGGCGAGAATGTCGTGCGGGTTGCGCGGTCCGTCCATGAGCGGCTCGCCCGCCTGCACGCGGTCGCCTTCCTGCACGTTCACATGCACGCCGCGCGGCAGTGAATATTCCCTGGCCTCCCCACCATCGTCGGGCACAACCAGAATCTTGCGCATGCCCTTGACGATGCCGCCCTGGCGGACGACGCCGTCAATTTCCGAGATGACGGCCGTCTCGCGCGGCTTGCGGGCCTCCACCAGCTCGACCACGCGCGGCAGACCGCCCGTGATGTCCTTGGTCTTGGTGGTTTCACGCGGGATCTTCGCGATGACGTCACCCGGCATGACCATATCGTTGTTGCCCACCATGAGGTGGGCGTTCGACGGCATGTGGTACCGGTTGAGCACCTTGGCGTGCGCGTTCGCGTCGCCGGATTCGGCGGCCACGATTTCAATCGCCGGCTGCTTCTTCTCATCCGGCGAGTCCACAATGATCAGACGCGACATGCCCGTGATCTCGTCCACTTCTTCGTGGACGGTCACCTTGTCGATGATGTCCTTGAAGCGAACCTGGCCCGACGCTTCGGTGAGAATCGAGAACGTGTAGGGATCCCACTCGACCAGGACCTGCCCCTTCTCGATATGCTGACCGTCGCGCACTTTGAGACGCGCGCCGTAGACCACCGAGTACCGCTCGCGCACGACATTCTTATCGTCCACGATGTTGATCGAACCGTTGCGGTTCATGACGATGAGCGTCTTGCCGGCGGCCGTGACTTCGCGGCCCTCGACCGTCTGCAGGCCGTCGAACCGGACCGTGCCCTTGTGCCTGGTCTCGACCGTGGACTGGTCCGAGACGCGTGACGCGGTGCCGCCGATGTGGAACGTCCGCATCGTGAGCTGCGTACCGGGCTCGCCGATCGACTGCGCGGCGATGACGCCGGAGGCCAGCCCCATCTCGGCCATCTTGCCCGTGGACAAGTCGCGTCCGTAGCACTTCGCACAGACGCCGCGCCGGGCCGCGCACGTCAGCACCGAACGAATTTTGACGCGCTCGATACCGGCGTCTTCGATCAGGTCGGCCAGCTTCTCGTCGATCTCGACCGCCGCATCCACGATCACCTCGCCCGACGAGGGGTCGGCAATGGCCTCGAGCGCCACGCGCCCGATGATACGGTCGCCGAGCCGCTCGACGATTTCACCGCCCGAGTCGATAATCGCGCGCGCTTCGAGTCCGTCGAGCGTGCCGCAATCACTTTCCGAGATGATGACGTCCTGCGCCACGTCCACCAGACGACGCGTGAGGTAACCCGAGTCGGCGGTCTTGAGCGCCGTGTCGGCCAGACCCTTACGGGCGCCGTGCGTGGAGATGAAGTACTCCATCACGGTGAGGCCTTCACGGAAGTTCGCCGTGATCGGCGACTCGATGATTTCACCCGACGGCTTCGCCATCAGGCCGCGCATGCCGGCCAGCTGACGAATCTGCTGCTTGCTGCCTCGGGCGCCCGAGTCGGCCATGACGTAGACCGGGTTGAAGCTGCGCCCCGACTTGTCGAGCGCCTCCATCTCCCCGAACATCGCGTCGGCAATCGTCTCGGTCACTTCCGACCAGATGGCGATGACCTTGTTGTAGCGTTCGCCGTTGGTGATGGCGCCATCCTGATACTGGCCTTCAACCTTGATCACCTCGGCGCGGGCCTCTTCGACGAGTGCGCCCTTCTTCTCAGGGATGATGAGGTCGTCGATGCCGATCGAGATGCCCGACTTCATGGCGTACAGGAAGCCCGTGCTCTTGAGGCTGTCGAGCATCCGCACGGTCGGTTCCAGACCGTAGCGCAGGTGGCAATACCGCACCGTCTGCTGCAGGCCCTTCTTCTTGAGCAGACCGTTGATGAACGGCATTTCGGGCGGCAGCGCCGAGTTGAAGATGACGCGTCCCACCGTGGTCGTGATGATGCTGTTGGTCACCACCGTCTCAGCGGCGTCGAGCACGTCCTGCGAATCGCGCGCCACGGTCAGGTCGATCAAACGACCGGTGTACCGCAGGCGGATAGGCGAGAGCGTCTCCACTTCGCCAGCATCGAGCGCCAGCAACACGTCGTCGGCCGTGGCAAACGCGCGGCCTTCGCCCTTTGCGCCCACCTTGGCTTTGGTCAGGTAGTAGCAGCCCAGCACGATGTCCTGCGACGGCACCGCAATCGGCTGGCCCGAGGCCGGCGACAGGATGTTGTTCGACGACATCATCAGCACCGAGGCTTCAATCTGCGCCTCGGGTGACAGCGGCACGTGCACGGCCATCTGGTCGCCGTCGAAGTCGGCGTTGAAGGCGGTGCAGACGAGCGGATGAATCCGGATCGCCTTGCCTTCCACCAACACCGGCTCAAACGCCTGGATGCCCAGACGATGCAGCGTCGGCGCGCGGTTCAGCAGCACCGGATGCTCGCGGATGACCTCTTCGAGGACATCCCACACCTCAGCCCGCTGCTGCTCAACCATTTCCTTGGCTTGCTTGATGGTTGAGACAAGGCCGCGCGCTTCGAGCTTGTGATAGATGAACGGCTTGAACAGCTCAAGCGCCATCTTCTTCGGCAGACCGCACTGGTGCAGCTTCAGCTCGGGTCCGACGACAATGACCGAACGGCCGGAGTAGTCCACGCGCTTGCCGAGCAGGTTCTGGCGGAACCGGCCCTGCTTGCCCTTGAGCGTGTCTGACAACGACTTGAGCGGGCGATTGTTGGCACCGCGCAAGACACGGCCACGACGACCGTTGTCGAACAGCGCGTCGACGGCTTCCTGGAGCATGCGCTTTTCGTTGCGGATGATGACATCCGGCGCCTTGAGCTCCATCAGCTTCTTCAACCGGTTGTTGCGGTTGATGACGCGGCGATAGAGGTCGTTCAGGTCCGACGTCGCGAACCGGCCGCCATCCAGCGGCACCAGGGGACGCAGCTCGGGGGGAATGACCGGGATGACGTCGAGAATCATCCACTCGGGCTTGTTGTCCGACTTCTTGAACGCGCTGACCACCTTGAGGCGCTTGGCGAACTTCAGCTTCTTCTGCACCGAGGTTTCCGAGCGCATCTTCTCGCGCATTTCCTCGGCCAGCCGGTCCACGTTCACGCGACGCAGCAGTTCCTTGATCGCCTCGGCGCCCATCTGCGCCTTGAAGCGGAAGCCCCACGTCTCGCGCTCCTGGCGGAACTGCTCTTCGGTCAAAAGCTGCTTGTCCTTCAGCTCCGTATCGCCACAGTCAACCACGACGTAGGCTTCGAAGTAGAGGATGCGTTCAAGATCACGCAGCGTGATGTCGAGCAGGTGTCCGATACGGCTCGGCAGCCCCTTGAAGAACCACACGTGGCTCACCGGTGTGGCGAGTTTGATGTGGCCCAACCGTTCGCGCCGCACCCGTGCCTGCGTCACTTCGACGCCGCACTTGTCGCACACCACGCCGCGGTGCTTCATGCGCTTGTACTTGCCGCACAGGCACTCCCAGTCGGTGACGGGTCCGAAGATCTTCGCGCAGAACAGGCCGTCCCGCTCGGGCTTGAAGGTGCGGTAGTTGATCGTTTCCGGCTTCGTGACTTCGCCATGCGACCACCGGAGGATGGTCTCGGGCGATGCCAGGCTGATTCGAATCGAATCGAAGTCGGAGGTGAGCTGACCCTTGTCCTGAAGATTTGGTCGCATTGATTAGGCTCCCACCGGCGTTTCCGGGGTTGGTTCAGTGGCGTCTTCGAGCGGGGGTTCCACTCCAGGACTCGGTTTGGATTTCAGCAACTGCACATCGAGGCACAGGGCCTGCAGTTCGCGAATCAACACGTTGAAGGACTCGGGCAGGCCGGGCTCGAACGAGGCGTCGCCCTTGACGATCGCTTCGTAAATCTTCGCTCGCCCAATCACGTCGTCTGACTTCGCGGTCAGCAGCTCCTGCAGGATGTGCGCCGCGCCGTAGGCCTCAAGTGCCCATACTTCCATTTCGCCGAAGCGCTGGCCGCCGAACTGGGCCTTGCCGCCCAACGGCTGCTGCGTAATCAGCGAGTACGGTCCGATGGACCGGGCGTGGATCTTGTCGTCCACCAGGTGCGACAGCTTGAGCATGTAGATGTACCCCACGGTCACATCCTGCTCGAACTGCTCGCCGGTCATGCCGTCGTGCAGCTGGGTCTTGCCGCCCTTGGGCAAGCCGGCCTCATCGAGCCACTTCTTGATCTCGTCCTCCCGCGCGCCGTCAAAGACCGGCGTGGCGAAATAGAGACCCAGTGCGTGCGCGGCCCAGCCCAGGTGCGTTTCCAGAATCTGACCGACGTTCATGCGCGACGGAACGCCCAGCGGATTCAACACGATCTCCACCGGCGTGCCATCGGGCAGGTACGGCATGTCTTCTTCCGGCAGGATACGCGCAATGACGCCCTTGTTGCCGTGACGCCCGGCCATCTTGTCGCCGACCGACAGCTTGCGCTTCATCGCCACGTACACCTTGACGAGCTTGATCACGCCAGGCGGCAGTTCGTCGCCGCGGCGGATCTTCTCCTTCTTATCCTCGAACTCGCGCTGGATGACGTCTACGCGCTGCGCAGTGCGATCTTCCATCCGCCGCAGCTCGTCTTCGAAGCCGAGGTCGTCGGTCTCGATGCGCGCACGAACCAGTGCCGAGAACGGCACGCCGGCCATGGCCTCTTCGGTCAGCGCCGAGCCCTTGCGCATCACGCGCTCGCGACCGTCCTTGTCGAAGAGGTCCGACCGCAGCGTCCGGCCCTGCAGCAGCTGCGTCAGGCGCTTCTTGGTCTCTTCGTGCAGGATGCGGATTTCGTCCTGGAGGTTCGTCTCCATCAGGTCAAGTTCATCCTGCTCGATCTGCTTGGCGCGGTCGTCCTTCTCAATGCCCTTGCGCGAGAAGATCTGCACGGCCACCACGATGCCCTCGATACCCGGAGGGCACGTGAGCGACGCGTCTTTCACGTCTCCGGCCTTTTCGCCGAAGATGGCGCGCAGCAGTTTTTCTTCCGGCGTCAGCTGGGTCTCGCCCTTCGGCGTGACCTTGCCCACCAGAATGTCGCCCGGCTTGACGGCCGCACCAATGCGGATAATGCCGCTCTCGTCCAGGTCGCGCAGGTAGGTTTCCGACACATTCGGAATGTCCCGCGTGATTTCCTCGGGGCCAAGCTTCGTATCGCGCGCTTCGATCTCGAACTCTTCGATGTGGATGGAGGTGTAGTAGTCGTCCTTCACCATCCGTTCGGAAACCAGAATCGCGTCTTCGAAGTTGTACCCACGCCACGGCATGAACGCCACCAACACGTTCCGGCCCAGCGCCAGCTCGCCCAGTTCCGTGCAGGGACCGTCGGCCAGCACCTGGCCCTTGGCCACACGCTGCCCTACGCGCACAATCGGGCGCTGGTTGATGCAGGTGTTCTGGTTGGACCGCTTGAACTTCGTGAGGCCGTAAATATCCGCGCCCATTTCGCGCGCCACGCCCTCGACGTCAGTGCCCTCAACGCGCACGACGATGCGCTTGCTGTCGATGTAGTCCACCACGCCGGTGCGGCGGGCCACGACGACCGCGCCCGAGTCACGCGCCGTGATGTACTCCATGCCCGTGCCCACGTAGGGCGCACGCGCCTGGAGCAGCGGCACGGCCTGGCGCTGCATGTTCGATCCCATCAGCGCCCGGTTCGCGTCGTCATGCTCAAGGAACGGGATGAGCGAGGCGGCAACCGACACCAACTGCTTGGGCGAGACGTCGATAAAGTCCACTTTGTCGCGGGGCGCCAGAATGAACTCGCCGGCCTGGCGGGCATTCACGCGCTCTTCGGTGATGTAGAGGTCTTCATCCAGGTTGATGTTCGCCTGCGCGACGATGTACTGGTCTTCTTCCCAGGCGGACAGGTAGAAGCAGTGCGGTTCGAACTCGACGCCCTTCTTCTTCGAACGGCCGTCGGCGCCCACGAGTTCGTGCGCTTCCACGACGTCGCCCACCGAGTACTTCGGGTTGCCGCCGGCGTTCGTGACCACCACGTAATCGAGCACGCGGCCGTCCTTGACCTTGCGGTAGGGCGACTCGATGAAGCCGAAGTCGTTGATGCGCGCGTAGGACGCGAGCGACGAAATCAGGCCGATGTTCGGACCCTCAGGCGTTTCAATCGGGCAGATGCGGCCGTAGTGCGTCGGGTGCACGTCGCGCACCTCGAAGCCGGCGCGCTCGCGCGACAGACCGCCGGGCCCGAGGGCCGAGAGGCGGCGCTTGTGCGTGACCTCGGACAGCGGGTTCGTCTGGTCCATGAACTGCGACAACTGCGAGGATCCGAAGAACTCGCGGATGGCCGCCATCACGGGCTTGGCGTTGATCAGGTCGTGCGGCATGGCCGTGGCCATTTCCTGATACACCGACATCTTTTCCTTGATCGCGCGCTCCATGCGGACCAGCCCGATGCGGAACTGGTTCTCGAGGAGTTCGCCGACCGAGCGCACGCGGCGGTTGCCGAGGTGATCGATATCGTCCACCCCCGCCGGATTCTTGCGCAGCTTCAGGAGGTACTTGATGACCTCGTAGAAGTCCTGCGGGTGCAGCACCTTTTCGTCGAGCGGCGTCTGCAGCTTCAACTTGGTGTTGAGCTTCAGCCGGCCCACACGCGAGAAGTCGTACTTCTGGGAGTTGAAAAACATGTTCTCGAACAGCGTGCGTGAGCTGTCGAGGGTTGGCGGATCGCCCGGCCGCAGGCGGCGGTAGATCTCGATCAGCGCTTCTTCGTGCTTCTGGATCGGATCCTTCTTGAGCGTCTGCGACAGCACCGAACCCACGTCGTCCTTCTCGGGGAAGAAGACGGTGATCCGGTCGACGTTCATCTCCTGCGCCATCGCGATGACGCGCTCGGAGAGTTCGTCGTTGGCTTCAAGCAGCACTTCGCCCGTGGACGGATCGACGACATCGGCCGCGGCAAACGCGCCTTCGCGCTCAGCCTCGGCCAGCTCAATGCCTTCGACGCCCGCCTTCCGCAAGGCTTCGATCTGGTCTTTACGGATTTTCTTGCTCGCGAAGATCTGGAGGTCGGAACCAGGGATCTGCATCGCGGCGCCGGCGCGGCGGCCGACCAGCGAATCAGAGACCTTCCAGAGGACACGGCCGTTCTGGAGCACCAGCTCGTCTACCGTGTAAAACGTGCGCAGGATCTCGGCGGTGCTACGCAGCCCAAGTGCGCGCAGGAACACCGACGCCAGGAACTTGCGCTTGCGGTCGATGCGCACGTAGAGGAGATTCTTCGAGTCGTACTCGAACTCCACCCACGACCCACGGTACGGAATAATCTGCGCCCCGAACAGCGTCTTTTCTTCCGCGTGGAAAAACGCACCAGGCGACCGGTGCAACTGGCTGACGATGACGCGCTCGGTGCCGTTGATGATGAAGGTGCCGTGGTCGCCCATCAGCGGGATGTCGCCGAAGTAGACCTCCTGCTCCTTGATGTCGCGGATCGTCTTGACCCCCGTCTCGGGGTCCTTATTCCAGACGACGAGGCGGATGGTGACCTTGAGCGGCACGGCATACGTCATGCCGCGCTCCTGGCACTCTTCCACGTCGTACTTCAACTTCATCCCGACGGTGGTGCCGCAGATGTCACAGACATCGCCGCGCGCGTCGTTGGAACGGCCGCACGAGTAACAAATGACGTGGCCTTCACCGTACGGATCGGCGACGAGCACGGAGCCACAGCCTTCGCACTTCTTGCGCAGGTGCTCGAGGCCGGCGAGGCGGCCGCACTTGCACTCCCAGTTGCCGATGGAATAGTCGATGAACTCGAGCGACGAGTTCTCCCGGAAATCGCTGATCGGAAAGACCGACTTGAAGACCGACTGCAGTCCCACGTCCTCGCGCTCGGCCGGCAGACGATTCATCTGCAGAAACCGCTCGTAGGATTTCTTCTGAATCTCGATCAGGTTCGGGATCGGAATCGTGGTATTAATCTTCGAAAAATCGATGCGTTCGCGATAGACGTTCTTGGGCAGGCTGTACATGCAGTAATCCTCGGGCCGTGCCAGAGACACACCGGCGTGTTGGCCACACGCCGACGCCAAAACTACGGTGCCACGTCACCCAGACGCCGCACCGCCAAAAAAACAACTCGGGATTCACACGAGGCATGGAGGACTGAAGGGGAACGCTCTTAAAGATCAAGAGCTCCTTCCGTCCTTCACGTCTCGTGCAAGACCCACGCCGGGGCGTGAGCCCCGGGACTACTTGACTTCGACCTTGGCGCCGACTTCTTCGAACTTCTTCTTGATGCCGGCGGCTTCGTCCTTGGTCACGCCTTCCTTGATGGCCTTGGGCGCGCTCTCGACGAGGTCCTTGGCTTCCTTCAGGCCCAGGCTGGTGACTTCGCGGACCACCTTGATCACGTTGATCTTGTTGCCGCCGATGTCGGTCAGCGTCACCGTGAACTCGGTCTGCTCTTCGGCCGGGGCAGCCGCCCCGCCGCCGCCTGCACCAGGCATCGCCATCGGCATCGCCGCAGCCGCGGACACGCCGAGCTCCGTCTCCAGTGCCTTGACGAGCTGCGAAAGCTCGAGCACCGAAATCCCCTTGATGTAGTCCACCACCTGCTGCTGTGTCATATCGGCCATGTCTGTTCTCCTGAATCGAAAATCTGCAATCTCTAATCGGTCGTCGTTATCGGGAATCGGCCGTCGCTATTCGGCGGCCTTTTTCTTCTCTGCCTGCGACAGCACGTTCATGAGGTCGCGGGGCACCGCCGACAGCACGGTCACGAGCTGCTGCATCGGCGCCTGGAGGACGAAGAGCAGCTTGGCGTACAGCTCCGGCTTGCTCGGCAGGTTGGCCAGCGCGGCCATCGCCGTCGCCGGCACGGGCTGCCCCTGCACCACGGCGGCCTTGATGCTGGCCGTCGGCACGTTCTTGAGGAACGCGGTCAACACCTTGGCCATCGCCACCGGGTCCTTGTCGGTGAAGACCACGCCGGTCTGGCCCACGAAATGCGACGACAGCCCTTCAAACGGCGTGCCTGCGGTGGCACGCTTCGCCAGCGTGTTCTTGACCACGGTGTACCGCGCACCGGCACCGCGAATCTGCCTGCGCAGATCGGTCACTTGCGGCACCGTGATGCCCCGGTAATCGACGAGCACCGCCGTCTCGGCTTCGCCGAACGCGGTGACGAGCTGCTGCAGCTCGGTTGCTTTTTCTGCCCTTGTGACTGCCATGATCGAAACTCCCGACGGCGCGTTAATGTTTGACGAGCTGATCGAGGTTCGTGGTGTCGATCACCACCCCCGGGCCCATGGTCGACGACATCGTCACGCTCTTGACGTACCGGCCCTTGGCCGCCGAAGGCTTCGCCTTCATGATGCTGTCCATCAGTGCGTGGGCATTGGCCACGAGGTTGGCGGTGTCAAACGAAATGCGCCCCACCGGCGCATGCACGACGCCCGCCTTGTCCACGCGAAACTCCACCTTGCCGGCCTTGATTTCCCGCACGGCCTTCGCCACGTCAGTCGTGACGGTTCCGGTCTTGGGGTTCGGCATCAGGCCGCGGGGCCCGAGCACCTTACCCAGTTTGCCGACTGCGCGCATCATGTCGGGCGTGGCCACGACCGCGTCGAAGTCCTGCCATCCGCCCAGGATCTTCTCGACGAGTTCTTCGCCGCCCACCGCGTCGGCCGACGCGTCGGTGGCCTCGCGCTGCTTTTCGGCATTCGCGATCACGAGCACCTTCTTCGACTTGCCGAGGCCGTGGGGCAGCACCACCGTGCCACGCACCATCTGATCGGCGTGTTTCGGATCGACGCCGAGGCGAATCGACAGTTCGACCGTCTCATCGAACTTGGTGTACTTGACCTTCTGAATCAGCGGAACGGCCTCTTCCACGGTATGAGGCCTGACCGGCACCTGTTCGCGCGCGGCCTGGTACTTCTTCCCTCTCGAACGCATAACACTCCTTCGGTGGTTCCAGCGGGGTTCAACCCCTCCCACCATGGCAAACGCACTAACCGACGACGTCGAGTCCCATGGACCGGGCCGTGCCGCTGACCGAACGCACGGCCGAGGCCAGCGTGTCGGTGTTCAGGTCGGGCAACTTAATCCTGGCAATCTCTTCCACCTGCTTCGCCGTGACCGTTCCCACCTTGTTCTTGTTGGGAACGCCCGAGCCCTTGGCGATATTGGCCGCACGCTTGAGCAGAATCGCGGCGGGCGGCGTCTTCAGGATGAACGTGTAGGACCGATCGGAATAGATCGTCACGACGGCCGGAATAATCAACCCGTCCTGCGCGGCCGTCTTTGCGTTGAAGTTCTTGCAGAAGTCCATGATGTTCACGCCATGGGGCCCCAGGGCGGTGCCCACGGGGGGCGCCGGGGTCGCCTTGCCGGCGGCAATCTGGAGCTTGACTTGCGCTGTGACTTTCTTCGCCATATATCACCCTTAATCTCTAGAACTTCTCGACCTGGAGGAAATCCAGTTCCACAGGTGTCGCACGCCCGAAGATCGTGACCATGACCTTCAAGGTGTTGCGCTCGGTATTCACTTCGTCCACAACGCCATTAAAGCTCGCAAACGGCCCCTCATTGATCCTGACCGAATCGCCCTTCTCGAACGAATACTTCGGCTTCGGCTTCTCGGCGGCCACCGTCACTTGGTGCAGGATCTGGTCAACCTCCTCGCGCGTCAGCGGCATCGGTTTCGCGCCGGCGCCCACAAACCCGGTCACCTTCGGCGTGTTCTTCACCACGTGCCAGGCGTTGTCGGACATGTGCATGTCCACCAGGATGTAGCCCGGGAAGAACCGGCGGGAGCTCTTCACTTCCTTGCCACCGCGCCGTTCGACAATATCCTCGGTCGGAATCAGCACCTCACCGATTTCGTCCTGCAGGCCGTACGCCTGCACACGCTGCTCGAGCGACTCCCGGACTTTGTTTTCAAAGCCCGAGTAGGTGTGGATGATGTACCACTGCTTAGTCTTGACGTCCGTCATTAGCCACCGAACCGTGCAAAGACCCAGCGGACGCCTGCCGAAATGCCCAGGTCAACCGCATACAGGTAAATGCCAAACAGGGACGAGACAATGATCACCACGAGGGTGGTCGCCCACACCTCTCGGCGAGCCGGCCAACTCACCCGCGCAAGCTCATTCTTGACTTCAGACAGAAACCGGCGCGCCCGGATGATCCGTCCGCCCCCCTGCTCCGCCAGTTCCTTGTTGTTGTCGGACATTACTTCCTCAGCACCCGTGCTTCCCCACCCACCCGTTCGCCTCTACGGCGCGTTCACTGTACTGGCAGGCCAGGAGGGACTCGAACCCCCAGCCCTCGGTTTTGGAGACCGATGCTCTACCAATTGAGCTACTGGCCTGCATTCGAATGAGGCAGTGGGCCAATGAGGCAGTGGGCCATTCGAATGCCATTGCCTCATTGCCCCAATAGCTCACTGCACCATTACGAACTTACTTCGATTCCTTATGTCCGGTGTGCTTGCGGCAGAACCGGCAGAACTTGTTGAACTCCAGCCGCTCGGAACTCTTCTTCCGGTTCTTCGTCGTGCTGTAGTTGCGGCGCTTGCACTCGGTGCACGCCAGCGTCACGATTTCCCGCATCACTCACCTCAAGGATCTGGATCAACGCCGGGCCCTCCCTCGCAGGGAAGGCCCGGTCGCCTACATGACTGTTACGCGATGATCTCCGTGATCGTGCCGGCGCCCACCGTGCGGCCACCTTCACGAATCGCGAACCGGCTGCCCTTTTCAATGGCCACCGGCGCCATCAGCTCGCCCGTGATCGTCGTGCTGTCGCCCGGCATCACCATCTCGACGCCCTCGGGCAGATGCAACGTGCCGGTCACGTCCGTGGTGCGGATGTAGAACTGCGGACGATAGCCGTTGAAGAACGGCGTGTGGCGGCCACCCTCGTCCTTCGACAGGATGTACACCTCGGCCTTGAACTTCGTGTGCGGCAGGATCGAGCCGGGCTTGGCCAGCACCTGGCCGCGCTCGACGTCGTCTTTTTCCACGCCACGCAGGAGGATGCCGACGTTGTCGCCCGCCACGCCCTCATCAAGCAGCTTGCGGAACATTTCGACACCGGTGACGATCTTCTTGGTGGTCGGCGTGAAACCAATGATTTCGATTTCCTCGCCCACCTTCACCTTGCCGCGCTCGATACGGCCGGTGACGACCGTGCCACGACCCGAGATCGAGAACACGTCTTCAATCGGCATCAGGAACGGCTTGTCGGTTTCGCGCTCCGGGATCGGGATGTAGGTGTCGAGCGCTTCCATGAGCTTGAGCACCGACTCGACGCCGGCCGGGTCCCCGTTGAGCGCCCCGAGCGCCGACACACGGACCACCGGAAGATCGTCGCCGGGGAAGCCGTAGCTCGTGAGCAGGTCACGCACTTCGAGTTCGACCAGGTCCAGCAGCTCCGCGTCGTCCACCGCGTCCACCTTGTTGAGGGCGACGACGAGGTACGGCACGTTGACCTGCTTGGCGAGCAGCACGTGCTCACGGGTCTGGGGCATGGGGCCGTCCACCGCGCTGACGACGAGGATGCCGCCGTCCATCTGCGCGGCGCCGGTGATCATGTTCTTGATGTAGTCGGCGTGCCCCGGGCAGTCCACGTGGGCATAGTGCCGATTCTTCGTGCCATATTCGACGTGGCTGGTCGCAATGGTCAGGATCTTCGTGTCATCGCGGCGGCCCTGCGATTCAGACGCTTTGGCCACCTCGTCGTACGGGATAAACTTCGCCCAACCCTTGTCGGCCGCCACCTTGGTGAGCGCCGCCGTCAGGGTGGTCTTGCCATGGTCAATGTGACCGATGGTGCCCACGTTCACGTGCGGCTTTGAACGATCGAACTTCTCCTTCGCCATTGCTCTCTCGTCTCCGTTTATCGGCCGGGCCCCTTGCTGCCCCGCCTACAAGTTTCACTACCCGTCCCCACACACAATCTTCGTCGCCGGTCAACTCAACCCGGCCAACCAGGCCACTGGCCAATCTGGAGCCGATGACCGGGATCGAACCGGTGACCTCGTCCTTACCAAGGACGTGCTCTGCCAACTGAGCTACATCGGCCTTCGCTAAACGCCCACGACGTGGGCAGCTACGGCCGGATCAATCGGCCCAACCCGTGCCGCCCTGCCTCGCCCGTTGGCGAGCCTCAAGCCCCGCTTCCCAAATCCCACGACTCGCGTCACCTAGCCTGCCCAGCCGAAGCTGCGAGCGAAGCGAGCGCTGAGCGGAGGCTGGAGCGGGAGACGGGGATCGAACCCGCGACCAACAGCTTGGAAGGCTGTGACTCTACCACTGAGTTACTCCCGCCCTCTCCCGAATGGGCCACTGAGGCAATGGGGCAATGGGCCACATGCGCTGGCTCCGTTGTCCGACTGCGTCGTGGTCCTCGCTCCGCTCCCTTTCCCCTGCGCACTGCCCAATGGCTCACTGCCCCATTGGCTCATTCCCAAATGGTGGCGAGGGAAGGATTCGAACCTTCGAAGGCGCTGGGCCGACAGATTTACAGTCTGTTGCGTTTGACCGCTTCGCTACCTCGCCAAAAATTGACTGCCCTTGCCGTAACCCCCGAAAAAATGGAGCTGGCGAAGGGATTTGAACCCCCGACCAGCTGATTACAAATCAGCTGCTCTACCGGACTGAGCTACGCCAGCCAGACGAAACGCCGATGGTAGCACGGTCCATGCCAAGGCGGCAACCGCCTAAGTACGGCCCCGACGCTGCCGAGCCGCCTCAAACAGGGCCACCCCGGTGGCCACCGACACGTTCAGGCTCTCCACCAGCCCACCCATCGGAATTCGGACCAGCCGATCACAGGTTTCCCGCACCAAACGCCGCAGCCCCTCACCCTCGGCTCCGACCACAAACGCCGTGGGCATCGTGTAGTCGAGCGCGTCATAGGAGTCGCTCGCCTCGCCGTCAAGGCCCACCGTCCAGACCCCCAGTGATTTCAGGGTCTCCAGGGACCTGGCAATATTCACCACGGTCGCGATCTTGACGTGGTTCACGGCGCCTGCAGACGCCCTGGCCGTCGCGCCGTCCAGGGGGGCCGCATGGCGCGCCTGTCGGATGACGCCGTGACAGCCGGCGCCATCCACCGACCGCAGAATCGCGCCAACGTTCTGGGGGTCCTCAATGCTGTCGAGGATCACCAACAGCGGAGGCCCCTCGGCCTGCTGCACCAATTCCTCGAGGGTGTAGGCCGCCAGCGCCTGCAGATCTGCCGCCACGCCCTGATGCACGCCACCGCGGGCCATCTTCTCGATCGCTTGACGGTCCACCGTCTCGACGGGGATCCGAAGTTCGTGTGCCCTGGCAATCAGCGTATCGACCCGGGCCCCCGCCCCGCGCACGTGCACCAGTCGGGACACGCGCCGAGCCTTCAGCGCTTCTCCCACTGCGTGGATTCCGTAGATCAAGGGCATCAGGACAGACTATCAGTACTGGGGAAGTTGGGAACTGGCAGTGCCTCAGTTCCTAATTTCCCAAGTTTCTAGCCCGCGCCGCACAGCCGGGCACACCGGGTAGTAGTCCAGCCACGCGGTCGATCGCCGGCAACGCCAAATCGAGCTCCGGTCCCGACTCCCAGCCGGTCATGGCGACACGGATGGGGTGAAACAAGGCACGTCCTTTCACCCCCGTGACCTCCCGAGTCCTGGCGGCTGCCGCCCGGAACGACTCCTTCGTCAGCGGCCCCGCACCCGCAATGGCCTCCGCAAACGCACCGACGACCTTCGCTCCGTCGGGTTCGGCTTCCACCAATCGTGCCGCGGCGGCTGCGTCCCACGCAAAGACGAACGACACGCGCGACGGCACTTCCTCCAGCCGGTCAACCGCACCCACCGCCATGGGCAGCACCGCTTCGATCGCGTCGATCGACTCGATCGCGGCCTGGTCGCCGGACGACGCGAACCCGGCCGAGACAAACCAGGGGGCCACGAGCGCCGCGAGGCGTCCAGGGGCCGACTGTTTCATGTAGTGGCGGTTGATCCACGCGAGCTTCTCGGTATCGAACACGGCCGCGCTGTGACTGACGCGCGCGAGGCTGAACCGCCGGGCCATCTCGTCGGCCGCGATCAACTCCTCGCCGTCGCCGGGTGACCACCCCAGGAGCGCGAGGTAATTGACCAACGCTTCGGGCAGGTAGCCGCGCGCGCGGAACTCCGCCACGCTCGTGGCACCATGTCGCTTGGAGAGCGGCGCGTGGTCTGGCCCGAGGACCAGCGATAAGTGCGCGAACGTCGGAGGCGTCCACCCGAGAGCCTCGTAGATCAACATCTGCCGCGGCGTATTCGAGATGTGGTCCTCGCCGCGAATGACATGCGTGATGGCCATCTCGGCGTCGTCCACCACCACCGCGAAGTTGTAGGCGGGCCCGCCGTCGGACCGCACAATGACAGGGTCGCCGATGACGCTTGTGTGAAACGTGACGTCGCCTCGCACGACGTCGGCAAACGTGACGTCGCGATCGACAGGTACCGCGAAGCGGAGCGCCGCAGCTTCGCCGCTCCCCCGGCGGCGCGCGACGTCCTGGGGATCGAGCGTCCGGCAACGGCCTGAGTACCGCGGGGGCAATCCAGCGGCGAGCGCGGCTGTCCGTTCCTGCTCCAACTGGTCGGCACTGCAGAAGCAGTAGTACGCGCGCCCTGTGGCGATGAGGCGATCGGCCGCCAGACGGTACCGATCCATCCGCTCCGACTGCCGGTACGGCGGATACGGCCCGCCCACGTCCGGGCCCTCATCCCACGTCAGTCCGAGCCAGCGCAGGTCATCCTTGATGCCGTCTTCAGACGCGCGGGTGGATCGTTCAACGTCCGTATCCTCGACGCGCAGCACGAATGTGCCGCCCTGCCCGCGCGCCAGCAACCAATTGAACAGCGCCGTGCGTGCGTTCCCCACATGCAGCAGGCCGGTGGGGCTCGGTGCAAAACGCACGCGCATGGGTGCGAGCGTCAGGACCGGCCTCCCTTCAGAAGTACCACGGCATGTGACGCGATCGCGTCTCCAGTGCCCACGGCGTCCACGCCTTCATTGGTCTTGCCCTTCACGCTCACGGCCTCCATCGAAATACCCAGCACGGCCGCGAGACTGGCACGAATGGCGGGCACATGCGGCAACAGCTTCGGCCGCTCGAGCACGACGGTCACGTCCACATTCACCACCTGCCACCCGTGTTCGCGCACGACCACAACGGCACGCTCCAGCAGGTCAAGTCCCGCCGCGTCTTTCCATCGCGTATCGGTGTTGGGAAACAGCTGACCGATGTCACCCACACTGGCGGCGCCCAGGAGGGCATCGGTCAGCGCGTGACACACCACATCACCGTCGGAATGCGCCAGCGGCCCACGTTCGAACGGCACGACGACGCCGGCCAGCACCAGCGTGCGGCCCTCGACGAGGCGATGGAGGTCGTACCCAGTGCCCACGCGCGCATGCGGCGTCCACGCGCTCTGCGCCTGCTGCACGTCGCGCGGCGTCGTGACTTTGACGTTGCTCACGTCGCCTTCCACCACCCGAACCTCGCCTCCCGTCCATTCCACCAGCTGCGCCTCATCGGTCGCCTCCGCGTGCCCCTCGCTCGCGGCAATCGCGGCGACCAGGACGGCGCGTCGAAATCCCTGGGGCGTCTGCGCCAGCCACACCTCAGCGCGCGGCTCCGTTCTGACAACCCGCCGATGCGCGTCGGCCACCGCCACGCGTTTCACGGTGTCGGCCACCGGCATCGCCGGCACGGCCGCACCACACTGGGCGGCGGCCACCAGCACGCGACCGATCACGTCGCGTGAAACGAAGGGCCGCGCCGCGTCATGGACAAGCACAATCGTTGCCGCATCCGACACGGCGGCCAACCCGGCGCGCACCGAGTCCTGCCGCCGCTCGCCGCCGGCCACCACGCGACACGCCGCACGCGTCGGCCCGACCAGCGTCGGCCCATCCTCCACCCAGTCTGCAGGCAGGACGACCACCAGTTCATCAACAGCCGGATGAGCATCACAGGCCGCCACGCTGCGCTGCAGCATCGTGCGGCCCCCCAGGTCCACCAGTTGCTTCGGCACCGCGCCACCTGCGCGTACGCCGCGGCCGGCCGCCACCAGAATCACCGAAACAGACACCCGGTGATTCTAGTGCGGTTCGCGTTCGCAGAACGTGCGCACACGCTCGCTCGTCACCGCGAGCGCGGCCTCGGCCGTCGATCGATCGATCGCCGCGGGGGCAAAGATCACGACGAGCGCCCGGCTCGTGGTTTCGGTCACCATCGTGCGCGCAGAATCGGACGTCGGATTGCCGAATGGCCCCAGCGCATCGGCCAGCACCAGGCGGCCCGACACATGCACCTGGTCTTTTCGAATGCCGGCGTACCCTTCGTCCGATCGTCCCAGTCTCAGCACCACCGGCCCCTCGATGCGACCGGCATCGTAGAGGCCGAACGGCAACTGCGACTCAAGCGAACACCAGTTGATGACATCCACCAGACTGTTCACCCGCGGCAGCGAATCACCCTTCCTGACGCGCCTCAATAACGCCTCAGACGATGGGCGATTTTTGGTGGGATCGAGGCCCACGCGTTTGTACATGGTGCGGACGGCCGCAGTGACCTCCGCCATGTCGCCTGAGCGCCGCATGCGTTCAGCCGCATGTGCCAGCGCATCATCCAGGCGACTATCGAGTGCCACCACACGGACCGAGGGCAAAGCGGCGCTGACGGGCCGCACGATTCCCGCCACCGAGGGGTCTACGTCAACCGCGTGGGTCATGGCCTGGCGCAGGGGAATCACGCCTCGGCGGCGGGCCTGGGGCGTTTCACGGTGTCGTCGCGGTCCACCGCGACCGCGCCCGGTCCATCAAGGTGGCGGCCGAAAATCATGCGCCCGGCCGTGGTCTGCAGGACGCTGGTCACCACGATATCGAGAGTGCGGCCGATGCGACTCCGAGCGTTATCCACCACCACCATCGTGCCGTCGTCGAGGTAGGCCACGCCCTGGTTGAATTCCTTGCCTTCCTTGATGATGAACACGGACATCATCTCGCCCGGAAGCACGACGGGCTTGAGCGCGTGGGACAGGTCGTTGATGTTCAACACTTCGACGCCCCGCAGTTGCGCCACCTTGTTGAGATTGAAGTCCTGGGTCACGATCTTGCCCAGCATCGTGCGCGCCAGTTCAATGAGCTTCATGTCGACTTCCTTGACTGCGGGGAAGTCGATATCGGAGATGAGGACCTCCACCCCGGCCATCTTCTGGATGCGATTCAGGATGTCGAGGCCGCGACGTCCGCGATTGCGCTTGAGGGGGTCGGACGAGTCGGCGACGAACTGCAGTTCCCTGAGGACAAACTGCGGCACGACGAGCGTCCCGTCGAGGAAGCCGCTTTCGGCCACTTCCGCGATGCGCCCGTCGATGATGACGCTGGTGTCGAGAATCTTGTAGCGCTTCTCGGGACGGGCGTCGCGAAAGAGGCTGGCGAGCTTCGTCGGCTGCAGCCACTCTCCCTTGCGCGCGCCAAACATCAGACCCAGGTAGGGCAACACGATGATGATCAGGCTGTGCAGGAAGCGCACTTTGGTTTCGCCGGTGTTGGCCCAAAAGAGGGCGCCGCTCAGCGTGGTCGCCACCATGAGCATGACGCCGAACCCCAGCAGACCGCCCAACACCTGTGTGACGGCGGCGTCTCGCATCCGGGTTTCCGCCGCGACGATCGCGAGTGCACAGGCGAGCCCCACGGCACCGTTGAGCACGGCATGTCCGACCAGGGGCTGGATCTGGACCGCCGCGTAGACCACGACGCAAACAAAGAGGGCCCGCACGAGCACAAAACCGCGCATGGCCACAGATTACATCAAGGCGTCCAGCGCCTCGCCGATCGTGCGGACGCCGACAACCTCCATGCCTTTGGGCCCGTCGCCGGCCGCGGCGTTCCCTTCGGGTACCACACAACGGGTGAAGCCGAGTTGCGCCGCCTCTCTGAGCCTGAGGGGCGCCTGCGACGTGGCACGCACCTCCCCTGCCAGGCCGACTTCGCCAAACACGACCGTGTTGGGCTGCAGGGGGCGGTTCCGCAGGCTTGACGCGACGGCCGCCAGGATCGCCAAATCAGCCGCAGGCTCGTCCACTGTCATTCCTCCCGCGACGTTCACATACACATCGTCGGTGGCCAGATTGAGCCCGGCCCGCTTGTCGAGCACGGCCAGCAGGAGCGAGAGGCGGGTGGGGTCGAGGCCGCTCACGGTTCGCCGGGCATTGCCGAGTGTGGATGTACCGACCAGCGCCTGCACCTCGACGAGAATCGGCCGGGAGCCTTCCAGGCAGCACAGCACCGCCGAGCCGGGGACGTTTTCGGGCCGCTCCGCGAGAAACATGGCCGATGGATTCGGCACGGCCTTCAGGCCCTGCCCTGTCATTTCGAACACGCCCAGTTCACTGATGGCGCCGAAGCGGTTCTTGACTGCCCGAACCACTCGATGCGCGTGGTGCCGGTCGCCTTCGAAATAGAGGACGGTATCCACGACGTGCTCGAGCACTTTCGGTCCGGCCAATGAGCCATCTTTTGTCACATGTCCGACGACGAACACCGGGAGGTTGCGGCCCTTGGCGGTGAAAAGAAGATCCGTGGCCGCTTGTCGCACCTGCCCGACGCTGCCGGGCGCCGACGCCATCTTGAGCGAGAACACCGTCTGAATGGAGTCGACGATGAGCAGCGCCGGGCGCACGCGATCCACTTCCTCGAGGATGCGCTCGATGCACGTTTCCGCGAGCAGGAACAGCGGGGCGTCACCCACACCGAGGCGCTCGCCGCGCATCTTCACCTGATGTTCCGATTCCTCACCAGAGGCGTACAACACCGTCCCGGTGTCACGCGCAAACGCCGCGGCCGCCTGTAACAGCAGCGTGGACTTGCCGATGCCTGGTTCCCCACCCAGGAGCACGAGTGAGCCGGGCACGATGCCGCCACCCAGCACTCGATCGAACTCGCTGATCCCGCTCGAAAACCGCGTGGAGACCACCGCGTCCACATCGGCGTACCGCGTGGCCTTTCCACCCCCGAGCGGCTCGGCGGCACCTTTTCGTTCCGAGGCCTTGCCCGGTTTTTCGACGGTCTCTTCGACGAACGAATTCCAGGCGCCACAATCGGAACAGCGCCCGAGCCATTTGGGCGCCTGTGCCCCGCACGACTGGCACGCGAACACAGACTTCACACGGATACCCGCTGGATGCGGCTGCCGAGTCGGCACACCACTTCCCAGGGAATGGTGCCGATGGCGCCGGCGATCTCCCTGACCGCGATCTCTGCATCGCCCTGACGGCCAATCAACACCACTTCATCACCGGGCGACACGTCTTCTCCCGTCACATCCACCATCATCATGTCCATGCAGATCGAGCCCACCACCTGCCGACGCCGGCCTCGCACCAGCACATGCCCTCGGCCCGCGAGCCGTGTATCGAGCCCGTCGGCATAGCCGGCCGGCACGATCGCGATGGTGCGGGGACGGTCGTCCTGCCACGACATCCCGTAGCCCGTGCCCTCTCCAGGCCGCAGCCCCTTGACGGCCACGATACGGCTCGCGAGTGACAGGGCAGGTCTCAGCTCCAAGTTCGTGGCCGCCAACGGTGGCGGCACAATGCCGTACAGCAACAAGCCCGGGCGCACGGCGTCGTACCAGGTTCTGGCATCCCTGAGGAGCGCGGCCGAATTCGCGGCATGGCGCGGCACATCGCGCAGGCCCATGGCGCCCAGGGCCGCCAGGGAGCGATCAAAGCGTTGCCGCTGCTCCTCCATCCAGGGCGACTCTGGCTGGTCCGCAGTGGCGAAGTGCGTGTAGACGGCCTCAATCCGGAGGTGCGGCATTGCGAGCACAGCCGGAATCGTCCGGGCGAGGTTGTCGTGGCGGAAGCCGAGGCGGTTCATGCCGGTGTCGATCTTGAGGTGGCATCCGATGGCCACGCCACGAGAGGCCGCGGCCGCCTCGAGCGCACGCGCCGCCGACGGCGTCGAGACCGTGGGCGTGAGCGCATGCGTGAACACGTGTGACAAGTCGCTCACGCTCATCGCCCCGAACACCAGGATCGGCCGTGTCACCCCCGACTCGCGCAGCGCCACGCCCTCCTCAAGGTCTGCGCACGCGAACATGGAGGCACCTGCCGCCTCGAGCGCGATCGCCACCTGCGCGGCGCCGTGACCGTACGCATTCGCCTTCACGACGGCGATGACGGCCGGGGCGTTGGGGCGCGTCTGGCCCGGGGCGGCGCCCTCAAGCACCAGCGCGCTGATTTGTCGAAGGTTGTGCTGCAGCGCTTCAAGGTGCACCGTGGCCACGGTGGGCCTCGTCATTCTCGGCGCGCACAGCACGACGCGTTATCCCCGAGACCCGGACTGCAGGTTTTCGAATCGGGTGTACTGCTTGAGGAACGCCAGATTCACCGAACCAATGGGGCCGTTTCGCTGTTTGCCAATGATGATTTCGGCCACGCCGTCCACCTCGGGGCGCCGCTCTTGTTCGCCCTGCTGGTACATCTCTTCACGATAGATGAACATCACGACATCGGCGTCCTGTTCGAGCGCGCCCGACTCACGCAGGTCTGACAACTGGGGACGATGGTCGGCCCTGGTCTCGGTCGCGCGGCTCAACTGCGACAGCGCGAGGATCGGAATCTCCAGTTCCTTCGCCAGGATCTTCAACGAGCGGGAGATCGACGCCAGTTCCTGCTGTCGATTGTCGAACTTGCCGCGGCCCTGCATCAACTGCAGGTAGTCGATGATCAGCATGTCGAGGCCATGCTCGAGTTTGAGGCGGCGCGACTTCGCACGCATCTCGAGGATGCCAGCCGACGCGGTATCGTCCACGAACACCCTCGCCTCGTGCAGGCGAGCGAACGCCACGTTGAGCTTGTCGTAGTCCTGTTCACCGAGGAAGCCGCCTCGAAAGCGGTGCGCATCCACGCGCGCTTCAGACGTCAGCATGCGCATGAACAGCTGTTCCTTCGACATTTCCAGGCTGAAGATGCCGACGGTCTTGCCCGCCTCCATCGCGCAGTTGAGCGCAATATTGAGGACGAAACTTGTCTTGCCCATCGACGGCCGTGCGGCCACGATGACGAGATCGGATTTCTGGAAGCCCGACGTCATCTCGTCGAGGTCGACAAACCCGCTGGGCACACCGGTCACCAGCCCGCGATTGGCCTGGAGCGCCTCGAGCATCTCGTAGCCGCCGGCGACCAGGTCGCTCAGCTTCACGAACCCCGACCGCATCCGGCCTTCGGCAATCGAGAAGATCGACCGCTCTGCCTCGTCGAGCAGGGTGTCGGCGTCCTCTTCAGCGTCGTAGGCGCGCGACAGCACCTCATTCGACGACTGGATCAGCCGTCGCAGCGTCGATTTCTCCTTGACGATCTTTGCGTAGTACTCGACGTTGGCCGACCGCGGTACGCCGTCGGTCAGGGCACTCACGTAGGCGGGGCCGCCCACTTCATCGAGTTCACCGCTGCGCGTCAATTCGTCCTTGAGCGTGACCAGGTCCACCGGATCGTTGCGATCGGTGAGGGTGACCATCTTCTCGAAGATGCGCCGATGCGCGTCGCGGAAGAAGTCCTGTGAATCGATGACCTCCGCCGCCTGGTTAAACGCCTGGTTGTTGATCAGGATGGCGCCCAGGACGCTCTTCTCGGCCTCGAGATTGTGCGGAAGCGTCCGATCAGCCATGGGGCAAGGATCTTAGATCGTGGCAATGGCGAAATATCAGAAATTTCGCCATTGCCACCGGCAACGCCTACCCCGCAGCCTGAGCCGGGACGATCTTCACGGTCAACGTCGCGGGCACGTCACGGTGAAGCTTGATGGTCACCACGTGTTCGCCAATCGTCTTCAGCGGATCGGCGAGGACGATCTTCCGTCGATCGACCGTGATCTGACGGGCGCTGAGCGCCTCGGCAATATCACCGGTTGTGACCGACCCATACAACGTGTTGTGTTCGCCGACGCGGCGCGCGATCGAGATGTCGGCCGCGGCCAATGCCGCCGCCAGCGCCTGGGCTGCCGCGCGCTCGTCGTTCTCCTGCGCCTCCGCCTTCGCCCGCTCACGCTCGATCTGCTTCTTGTTTTCCTCGGTCACCCGCAGCGCCAGCTTGCGCGGCAGCAGGAAATTGCGGGCGTAGCCGTCAGCGACCTTGACGACCTCGCCACGATTGCCGAGGTGTTCCACGTATTGTCTCAGAATGACTTCCGTTGCCATGGCTCTCTCCTTGCCCTAGTCCGTGACGTACGGAATCAGCGCGAGCGTCCGCGCGCGTTTGATGGCCACCTGGAGCGCCCGCTGGTGTTTGGCGCAGGTGCCGGAAATACGGCGCGGCTGAATTTTGCCGCGTTCGGGGATGAACGGCGTCAGTACCTTGACGTCCTTGTACGAGACGTAATCGATCTTCTCGACGCAGAACTTGCAGACCCGGCGCCGGCGGAAGAACCCGCCACGCCGACCGGCCTTGTCGTCCTTGCCCTTGGCCGCGCCTTTGGCACCACCGCGTCCGCCGCCACGTGAGTCCTTGTCATAGTCGTTCATCGGTCTCCCTCCCCGAAGCCGTCGCCGCCATCCGCGTCGTCAGCCTCCGCCTTCCGGCGGCTCAACTCCTGCTCCGTCGGCTCGGCGGGCAATCCGCGGCGCAACCGGCGCGCGACCGTCGCGGCCTTGCGACGCGTCTGCGTCCGTGTTTCCTTCTCGAGCACTTCATCAATGCGAATGATCAGATGCCGCATGACGATGTCGAGCACGCGCAGACGCCGATCCAGTTCGGTCGTCATGGCCCCGGGGCCATTCAGGATTTCCAGGACGTACACACCTTCGCGCTGGCGGTTGATTTCATACGCCAGGCGACGTCGCCCCCAACTCTCCGTGCGTTCAATGGTGCCGCCAAATCGATCCACGACCGTGACGACCTGCTGATGCAGTTCCGCCAGTTGTTCTTCGGTCGAGTCCGGCATCGCGATATAGACGAGCTCGTACTGTCTGTGCATGCTCATGTGCCTCCTTATGGACATTCAGGCCGTCTCCCCAATCGGAAACGGCAAGGAGCTAACTTCCCGACTTCTCTACTTCTTCTCTTCAGCTTCCGTCCGGTTGAACCGGTTCATCACAGGTCCGAGGCCGTCCGAAATCCACAACTCAACCGCGTCGGCCGCCCGATCCCTGGCGGCATTCATCACCGGTTGTTCGTCCGCGTCGAACCGTGACAACACGTGGTCGACCAGATCCCGTCGCTCATCGCCGCGTCCCACCCCGATCCGGAGCCGCGCATACGCGCCGGTCCCGAGCGAGGCGGTAATCGATCGCAGCCCGTTATTCCCACCCTCTGAACCCTCGGGCCGCGCTCGCAAGCGCCCCTCCGTCAGGTTCACGTCGTCGCACACCACCAGGACGTCCGCGAGGTCGATCTTGTAGAACCTCATCACTGCGGCCACGGCCTCGCCGCTGAGGTTCATGAACGTCGTCGGCTTGACGCAGCACACGCGGCCTTCGGGCCGCCGCCATTCGGCCATCTCTGCCAGCGCGTTCCACGCGTCGAGCCGGAGCCCATGTCGCGCGACCAGCGCATCCACCACTTCAAAGCCGACGTTGTGCCGTGTGCCCCGATATCGGGCCCCCGGGTTCCCGAGACCAACGACCAGCTTCATCTGAGGCCTGGCTTGTTACTTCTTCTCTTTCTCGTCCTTGTCCTTGTCGGGCTTGCCCTTCTTCATGACTTCGGGCTCGGCAGCCGCGGCCGGTGTGGCGGCGGCGTCGGGCGTGGCCACCACTTCGGCGCGCGGCGCGACAATGTGGACGATCAACATTTCGGGCTCGCTGACCGCCGTCCACTTGCCGTCGGCCGGCAGGTCGCGCACGCGGACGCCCTGGCTGATCATCAGCTCGGTCACATCCACCACAATGTGCTCCGGGATGTCGGCCGGCAGGCACTCGAGCGCCACTTCGCGATGGACGAAGTCGAGCGTGCCGCCCTGGACCTTCACGCCCTTGGATTCGCCGGTCAACTGCACCGGCACGGTGACGCGCAGCCGCTTGTCCATCGCCACACGATAAAAATCCGCGTGCAGCAGGCGATGCGTGACCGGGTCAATCTGGTACTGCTTGACGAGCACCTTGGTGTCGGCCGCGCCATCAATCTGCAGCGCAATGAGGGAGTTGACCCCTGAATGCGAGTGCAGGATCCGGCTCAGTTCCTTCGGGTCCACGGTCACTGATTCGCCGACCTTGCTCTCACCGCCGTACAACACCGCCGGGATCTTGCCTGCCTGCCGGAGGCGCACGGCCTCATTCTTGCCAATCGTTTCGCGCCGAACCGCCTGCAATGTCGAATCCATGGTTCCCATCCTCTAAACTACCAACGCCGAGTCATCGGCTAGACGAACAATTTCGAGACCGACGTCTCTTCGTGAATACTGCGAATGGCCTGCGCCAGCAGGCGCGCCACCGACAACACCACAATCTTCTCGCACGCCATCTTCTCGGGCCCCAGCGGGACCGTGTTGGTGACGATCAGTTTGTCGATCGGCGCGGCCTCGATCCGGCTCATCGCCGGCCCGGACAACACGCCGTGCACCGCACACGCCAACACCCGGCTGGCCCCATTGGCTTTGAGGGCCTGGGCCGCCTTCTGAATCGTACCCGCCGTATCGATGATGTCATCCGAGATCACACAGACCCGGCCTTCCACATCGCCGATGACGTTCATGACCTCGGCCGTCCCGTCTTCGCTGCGGCGCTTGTCGATGATCGCCAGTTCCGCATCGAGCCGCTTGGCGTACGCCCGCGCCCGCTCCGCGCCGCCGGCATCGGGCGACACAATCGTGATGGGGCCGAAGTTCTGCCGGGCCAGATATTCAATGACCGCAGGGGCCGCAAACAAGTGGTCCACCGGAATGTCAAAGAACCCCTGGATCTGCGCCTTGTGCAGATCCATCGTGAGCACCCGGTTCGTCCCCGCGGCGCCAAGCAGGTTGGCCACAAGCTTGGCCGAAATCGGCACACGGGGCTTGTCCTTGCGATCCTGCCGCGCATAGCCGTAGTACGGAATCACGGCCGTGATACGCGACGCCGACGAGCGCCGGAACGCGTCGATCATCACGCACAATTCCACCAGATGCTGGTCCACCGGTGTCGAGGTCGGCTGCACAATGAACACATCCGTGCCGCGGATGTTCTCGTCGATCTGGAACGAGACTTCGCTGTCGGGAAACCGATGCAGCCGGGCCACCCCAAGCGGCGTCTCCAACTGCTCGGCGATTTCCTTCGCCAGCGCCGGATGGGCGCTCCCCGAGAACACTTTCAGCTGCCCGTGGCTCATGTTCACTCACAGCCCGTCGTTGCCGCCAAGCCAGTTCTTCCTTGCCGTTTCTTCCGCCGCTCACCATGAGCCGCGAGAGAAATTGGTTGGGGCGGAAGGATTCGAACCTTCGAATACGGGTTCCAAAGACCCGCGCCTTACCGCTTGGCCACGCCCCACCTCGTCCGCGTACGCGTAGCTCCCACAGCGGCGCGTCAGAGACCGACCGCAAAACAGGGAGTCTATCACAAGCCCATGTGCCGGGCCGCCTCGCGCCGGGACTGTGTGCGGGCCACCAGGACCAGCCAATCCGGGCGTGTGAGCTGGCGTGCCGCCCGGGCCGTGGTGTGCTCCGGAAACAGGCCAAACACCGCCGACCCGCTGCCGCTCATCTGCGCGGCGATGGCTCCGGCGGCCAGGCAGGCCTCGACCATGTCACGCACCGCCGGATGACGCTGCTGTACCGGCGCCATCAGGTCGTTGACGAGCCGCACAGAGCGACTGGGCCATCCCACCTCAACCGGATGGCCGGCGGGCGCCTGTGGGGCTGATTGGGACGTACTGCCCCCCGCCGCCCGGTCCGCATCGAGCCACCGATAGGCATCAGCCGTCGAGACGCCAAACGACGGCTTGATGACAATCACGCCCATGCGCTCGACATCGTCGACCGGGTACAAATCTTCGCCCCGGCCAGTGGCCAGGGCGGTGCCGCCCTGAAGAAAAAACGGCACGTCAGACCCCAATCGGGCCGACAGGCTCGTCAACTCGCGACGCGACTTCCGGGCGCCCCAGAGCGTGTTGAGGCCCACAAGGGCTGCGGCCGCATCCGCGCTGCCTCCACCCAGACCGGCCTCGGACGGAATGACCTTGTCGAGCTTGATGTGCGCATCCCGGGGATCGCCCTCGCGGCCCATGGCCGCCCACAACACCTCGGCCGCGCGCCAGACCAGGTTCGACCGATCCGATGGCACCCCTGGCGTTCGACAGGCGAGTCCGAACGGGCCGCGCCTGGCCGACAGCGTCAGGGTGTCATGCAAGGTGATGGACTGCAGCAGGGTGCACAGGTCGTGGTACCCATCGTGGCGCCGAGGCCCGACCTGCAGCGTCAGGTTGATCTTGGCAGACGGCTCGAGAATCAGCGTTCGCGCCATATGTCTCTACGGAACGCGTTTGACATCCCCGAGCGGACGCACGGATCGGAGATCGTCCAGGGTCATCGGGACGAACGCGTCGGGCACCTTCAGCGTAAACACGGCCGGCTCCAATGCGACGTTGGCTTGAAGCTGGCTCACACGAAAGGTCACGAGCAGCGGCGTGGTGCCGGGCGAGGCGTCTGACACTCTGACGTCCGACGGAAACGCGCCCTCTCGCGCTCGATACTCGACGAGGAGCCCGTCGCGCGTGGCCGCTTCCAACTGCCACGCACCATCCACGCGTCGAATCCAGGCGCGCGCGCCGTCCCCCAGTTCCAACGAGACCTGGTCCTCGCCGTAGCTGACGCCCGTCATGGCGGCTCCTGCAGCGGTCACACAGCCTGAGAGCACATTGAGCAGGTCCACCGCGTCCCACTTCAACCCGGTCAGGGCCTCGACGATGTCCCGGGTGGGCGCGCGGAGCACGCGTTCGTCGCGGGGCAGGAGCAGCACGGCACGTTCGGCGCGACCGGCCATCTGCACAAACGACCTTCCTGGGCCGGGCACTTCGAGGTAGACGTCGTTCTCGCGGGTGAGCGCCGAATGGAGGGCTGCGGAAAAACGCTGGCGCGTGGGGCCGACCCAGCCGTCCACCCTGATTTCGGCCACGAACACGCGCGTGCTGCTGCAGCGTGCCGTCAGGTCGCGCCACACGCCGGCCGCCTCGGCAAACGGAACGCCGGGACCGGTGGGTGGCGAATAGAGGCGGGCCGTACACGCGCCCGACGCCGTCACACTGATCGCGAGCCAGACTCCGGCACTCGCCCGCGCGCACCGTGTCACTGTCGCCCCGCCAGCTCCCGGGCGCGGTCTCGTTTGCGCGTCACGTCGTCCACATCAATGCCGACGCGGTCGCCGGTGAGCGCCCGATCCCACGCGGCCTGGGCCTCCCGGTATCGCTTGAGCTGGAACAGCGACTCGGCCAGGTGGTCGAGCGTGACGGAGCGGTTCGGCATGGCCGCGACCGCTCGTTCAAGCACCGCTCGTCCGTCTTCCACTCGTCCCTGCTGGGCTGAGGCCCATCCGAGGCCGTCGAGTGCCACGCCATCGACCGGGTCTGCGGCGAGCAGCTCACGATACACACGCTCTGCGGCGGCGGGGTTTTTGTCGCGGGTGTGCGCCGCGCCGAGGGCGTGCAGGAGGTTGAAGTCGCGTGGCGCGCGATTGCGTGCGTCTTCAAGGACCCGCACCGCTCGGCCGAACTCACCGCTGTTCTGCAGTGCGGACGCCAGGGCCGTCGCCACCTCCGAGTAGGCGTCACTCGCGGATTGATCTCGCAGGGCGGCCAGCACCGGCTCAAGCAGGGCGACCGCGCCTCGATGGTCACCACGCGCAGCACGGGCTTCAGCCTGGGCCAGCGGCCCGCGAGGATCCGCCGGATCGATATCTGAAATTTTCTTCGCGGCCGCGTCCGCCGCATCGTGGCGACCCGCCCGGCTTTCCACTTGCGACAGCAGGGACCAGGCGTCGACATCACGCGGCGATGCGCTCGTGAGGGCCACCAGCTGCTGCCGGGCCTCATCCACCTGTCCGCCGTTGGCCAGGGCCGTCGCGTATCGGCTGCGCAGCGCGGCGTTGCTGGGATTGGCTCGCGCCAGTTCGGCCCAATGGGGAATGGCATCGGCGTTGCGACCCACGCGCTCGTACATTTCGGCCAGCCGCGCGCGCGCCGGCACCATGTCCGGTTCGTCGCGCACGAGCGGCTCGAGCAGGTTCACGGCCAGCGTGTACTGCCGCGTCGCGTCGAGCGATTCCACCAACAGCAACACGCCCTCCGGATAGCCGGGCTGGTCGTTCAGGAATGCCTGCAGGGTCGCAATGGCCTTGGGGTGTTGTTCGGTCCGCACGTAGAGGCGCCCCAGCGAGAGTTCCACGCCGGGGTCGCGCGTGCCTCCCGCCAGCGCCTTCTCAAAGTGATCGATCGCCTGCGTCACGAGCGTCGCCGCAAGGGCCGACGCCGCACGCGGGCCCTGGTTGTCGGCCAACGCGGACCGCACGAACCCGAGGATGCGATGCGCCTCGCGGTTGGCGGGGTCGGCCTTCAACGCGCTTTCGGCCTCAGTGATCGACTCGGCGGCCCGGCCCTCGCGTGCGAACAACCCGGCCAGCTCCGCACGCACATCGGCCGCCTGGGGCATCAGCGCGATCGCCTTGCGATAGGCGGCAATCGCGCCAGTCACGTCGCCCCGCCCCTCAAGCGTTCGTCCCTGGATGAACAGGAAATACGCTTCGCCGGTGGCGGCGACCGTCGGCCCGGAAGCGGCCTGCCCCCGGCTGGAGGCTGGCACGGACGCCGTCTGCGCCGACGCAGGAACGGGTGGCGGAGGTGCGAACCAAATCATGAGTGACTCGAGGGTGAGACCGTGATTGTTTCACAGTCGACCTGCGGATGGCTTATATTCGCGGCATGGCCCTTGATCCCGCGCTGCTTGAAATCCTGGTCTGCCCCGAATGCAAGACGCCGGTCCGCCTGGTAAAGGATGGTGCCGGACTGCAATGCGGCACGTGCCATCGGATCTACCCGATCAAGGACGGCATCCCGGTCATGCTGGTAGACGAGGCGGAGGTGCCCGCCCCAGGCCGTTGACGATTCTCCTGATCCGGCTTCGTCTCATCGGTGACGTGGTCTTCACGACACCGGCGATTCGAGCGCTTCGCACCCGGTATCCGGACGCGCGGCTTCTCTACCTCGTGGAGTCGGCGGCAGCACCCGTGGTGGCGCACAATCCCCACCTGTCGGCGGTCATCGAAGTCCCGCATTCGCGCGGCTGGACGCGAATCAAAGACGATCTCAGGCTGGCGCGCCGGCTCCGCGCTGAACGGTGCGACCTGGTCGTTGATTTTCACGGGGGCCCGCGCAGTGCCTGGCTCGCCTGGGCCTCGGGCGCCCGGCGCCGCGTGGGATACGACATCCAGGGCCGTGCGTGGATGTACACGGACCTCGTGCACCGGCCACGCGGACTCCATCCGCGCCACTCGGTTGAGAATCAGTGGGACCTGCTGGCCACCGTGGACGCGGCGTTTTCGGGCGGGGCCGACCGCACCGCGAATCGGGTCGAGATGATGACGAGGCCCGCGACGCGGGCCTCGGTGGACGCGCGCCTCGCCACATACGGCCTCGGCCCCCACGACGGCAACACGCCGCTCATCGTCCTGCACGTCAGCGCAGGCAATCCGTTTCGACGCTGGCCAGAGACGGCGTTTGCGGACGTGGCTGCCGGACTAGTGCGACAATCATCGGGCCGACGGGTGCTCATCACCGCCGGGCCCTCTGACCGGGCGGCGGTCCAGCGGGTGCTCTCGATGGCTCAGGGTCAGGCTGGCGACGGGGCCGAGCGCATCATCGACGCGCAGGATTTTTCGCTTGAGGACCTTCGAGCGGTGCTCGATCGCAGCGCACTGTTTATCGGGGGCGACAGCGGGCCGTTGCACATTGCCGCCACGTCCGACGTGCCGATTGTGGGACTCTATGGGCCGACACGGCCCGAACGGTCGGCGCCGTGGCGCCCGCCGCACCTGGCGACGGCCTCGGTGGATGCGGGCGAGTTGCCGTGCCGGCCGTGCGACCAACGCGTCTGTGCACCGGGCGACTTCCGGTGCCTGACGACAATTCCGTCGGAGGCCGTTCGGGCCGCCGCTGAACGGCTGCTGGAGAACGGGCGATTTTGATGACGACACCAGATTCGGGACTGCGCCGCGCGGGATTCGTGCTTGTGGCGATTTCCCTGGCAACGACCCCAGTGAGCCTCTTCGCTGCACAGACAGGCTTGTATGCCGCCGTGGTGCTGTGGCTGATTGTGACCGCCCGGGACGGGCGCTGGCGCGACGTTCCCCCATTCATGCTTCCGCTGGTCGTGTACGCCGCCTGGACACTGGTCAGTGCCGCCGCCTCGATCGATCCGGTGGCCAGTTTTGCCGACACCAAGCAGTTGCTGCTGTTTCTGATGGTCCCGGTCGTGGCGACGTTTGCGCGCGGCACGCGTGCGACACGTGTGGTCGACGGCATCATCGCCGTGGGTTCGGCGGCCGCGCTCTACGGCATCGTGCAATACAGCCTTCTTGGCTACAACACCCTGGAGAATCGGGCGACCGGGCCCCTCGGCCATTGGATGACGTTCTCCGGCGTCCTCATGCTCATCACGGGCGCCGCACTGGCGCGTCTGCTGTACGCGGGCCGCGAGTGGATCTGGCCGGCGATCGCCGTGCCGGCACTGGTCGTGGCGCTGTTCTACACCTACACCCGCAACGCCATGGTCGGGCTTGTGGCCGCCATCGGCGTGCTCATGGCTGAGAAGAACTGGCGTCTGCTGCTCGCGCTTCCGGTGCTGGGCCTGGTCTTCCTGGTCATCGCGCCCAGCGCGATCATCAGCCGCGTCGAGTCCATTGGCAACCTGAACGATGCGACCAATCGCGATCGCGTGGCCATGTTGCGCTCAGGCCTCCGCATGGTGCAGGACCATCCCCTGACGGGCGTCGGCCCCGACATGGTGAAGGTGGTCTATCCGCAGTACCGCGACGCCACGTACGCGGTGAATGCCATCAATCCCCACCTGCACAATGTCCCGATGCAGATTGCGGCCGAGCGCGGCCTGCCGGCACTGGCGATCTGGCTGTGGTTTGTCGCGATTGCCTCGCGAGACCTGTGGCGGCAATTGCGCAACGGCGAACACCGGGCCGTGGCTGGCGCCGGCGTCGCCGCCATGGTCGCCATGCTGGTCGCCGGGCTCTTCGAATACAACTTCGGCGACTCCGAGTTCCTGATGTTGTTCCTGGGGCTGATCACACTTCCCTCTGCCGCCGCCCGCCCTGAGCCCGCCGAGGCGGCCCGCAACAGGTCCGTGGCATCCTCATGACCGCACTCGCTTCTGTGTTCGACCTGCTGCCGGGCACGACCATCGCCGTCATCGGCGATGTGATGCTTGATCATTTCCTGATCGGCCGCGTCGATCGGATCTCGCCTGAGGCGCCGGTGCCGGTCGTCCGATTCGAACGCGACGAGTACCGCCTGGGTGGCGCCGCCAACGTCGCCGCCAACGTCCGCGCACTCGATGGTGTCCCGGTGCTGGTCGGGTGCGTGGGGGCAGACGCGGCCGCCGTCGGCCTGCGCCACGCGTTGCGCGACCGTGACATCGCCGACGACCACCTGGTGATAGACAAGGCCCGCCCCACCACGCGCAAAGTGCGCGTCGTCACCACGCGCAATCAGCAGGTGGTCCGGGTGGATTACGAAGACGATGCGGAACTGGCGAATGCCACCGGCGAAGCCCTGCGCGCCGCCGCCAGCCACGCCGCGATGGGCGCGAAGGCCATCGTGCTCTCGGATTATCGCAAGGGGGTCATCACCCCGGGCGTGATTGCCGCGACCCTTGCGTCGGCGGCGGGTGCGCCTGTCGTGGTTGACCCCAAAGTTCCCGACGCCACCCGATATGTCGGCGTGACCCTGCTCACGCCAAACCATCACGAAGCCGAACTGATGACGGGCACCCGCATCGCCACGCCGGAAGACGCACGACAGGCGGCACGAGCGCTGCACAAGCGCACACACGCCAACGTGCTCATCACCTGGGGTGAGCACGGCATGTGGCTTCTGGATGCATCGGGGCCGTCGCTGGTGGAACTGGCCATTCCGGCAACCGCGCGCGAGGTCGCCGACGTCACTGGAGCTGGCGACACCGTCGTGGCGACGCTTGCCCTGGCCCTGGCGTGCGGCGCGTCACTGAGCGACGCCGCCCGTCTGGCCAATCATGCGGCGGGCATTGTGGTGGGACGCTTCGGAGCCGCCACGGTGGGGCGCGACGAACTCCTTCGCGCCTTGTAGACATTTCGACTATTTCGCCACTACGGCGGCGAGGGCTGACGCGCCGAACAGGCCGCACCGGTTCCGACAAGATACACCTCCGGCCAGGGCACCCCGTCCAGGACCAGCTTCAACTTCGCTTCGAACAGGGTCTGGCGCTGAACAATGCAGGGCGCGATCGATTGCGCGCGAGCCGCGGGCTCGAAATCGGCGTACTCATGGGGCCGCATGAGGATGTACATCTCGGACACGGCACGGGCACGCTCGATCAGCGGCGGCAGATCGAAGAACTCCTCGACGGGACGTTCCAGGTAGTAGACCAGGCTGGGCAGTGACGTGATGTAGTGCGCCACGACCGGTGGAGGGCCGGCGTGCGTGCGTTCCTGAATCGTCCGTACCATCGGGAGGACCGGCTTGAACGCCTCAACCGCCGGCAGTGACACCAGCACGAAGATGTAGTTGGCCACCACCATCGTGCCGGCCAGCGCCACGGTCGCGGCGCTCGCCCGCTTCAGAACGGCCATGACCATGACCACGAGCCCCCCGACGACCAGCGCGGCGCCGAGCGCATTGGCCCCAGCGATGTGATGTGTAGGCGCCCTGAATCCAAACAGGGCCGCGATGCCGAGTCCACCCACGAGCAGCAGCACCGCTGTTGCGACAAACGCCGACCGCACGCGCGCGCCACCGCGGTCGAGTCCGGTGAGCATGGCGTCCGCCGCCAACGCCGCGAGGGCAGGGATGATCGGGAAGACATACAGATCCTGCTTCGTTTCGGAGAACGAAAACACTCCCACGAGCATCACCACCCAGATCATCAAGAAGCACTTGATCGCGGGTCCACCAGCGACGGCATCCGAGGTCGCCGCCGCAAAGTTCCGACACCGCGACCACAACGCGGCAGCGCCGCTGGCCAGACCGGCGATCACAAAGATCGACCACGGGAACAGGTCGCCGATGACCACCGGGACATAAAACCAGATATCCCGCTCGCCGGGCTGCATCGGCTCGGTGTATCGGCCGAAGTTCTCCCCGAGCCAGAACGCCTGCAGCGGTTCAATCCCATGTTGTGCGTAGATCGCAGCCCACCACGGCACGTTGATGGCCAGCACGATGAGCGCCCCCGGCACGATCCACAGCCGCCGGATATCACTCAGTCGTCGTTCGACAAGCAGCCACACACCGATGGTGGCCGCCGGAAACACCAGCGCCACGGGTCCTTTGGTCAGCACACCAAGCCCAATGGCCGCATACATCAGCCCGAGCCACCAGCGCCGTCGCTCGGGGTATCGCTCTGCAAGCAGAAAGCACCCGATGGTCAACCCCATGAACATCGTCACCCAGATGTCGATGAAGATGCGCCGAGAGAACATTACAAACCGTGGCGCCGTGGCGACGATGAGGACGGCGAGCCAGCCGGTGAGCGGCGCGCGCACCGCGCGGCCGCAGAGGTACGCGGCGAGCAGAATGCCGAGAGCGCCGAGGGCGATTCCGAATCGCTCGACGGTCAGGGACAGTCCAAACACCTGATAGAGGCCGGCCACGATCCAGTAGCTCAAGACCGGCTTGTTCATCCGGGCTTCGCCGTTGAAGACCGGGTTCACGTAGTCGCCCGACAAGACCATCTGCCGCGGCGTGTCGGCGTAAAACGCCTCGTTTGCGTCCCAGATCGTGTTGGCACCCAGGCCCACGAACAACAAAGCGACCGCCGGTATCAGCAGAAGCCGTAGCCCCCTCATTGCCTCATTGCCTCATTGGCCAAGTGGCTCATTCCGTCAATGTCGAAAGTGTCGACGTCCCGTGAACACCATGGCGATCCCATGTTCGTCGGCTGCGGCGATCACCTCATCGTCGCGCACCGAGCCGCCGGGTTGAATCACGGCGGTGGCGCCTGCCGAGGCCACCACGTCAAGGCCGTCCCTGAACGGAAAAAATGCATCGGACGCGGCAACCGAACCGCGCAGGCGGTCGCCGGCCTTCATGACGGCGGTCCGCACGGCGTCCACGCGGCTCATCTGTCCTGCGCCCACGGCCAGCGTGGCATCGGCCGACGTGAAGATGACAGTGTTCGACTTCACATGCGAACACACCCGCCAGGCAAAACGCAGTGCCGTCCACTCGTCGGCGGTCGGCGCGCGCTTCGTGACCACTCGAGGGCCGTCCTGTACCGGCCACTCGCGGTGGCCCTCCACGACGCGGTCGCGATCCTGCACCAGCCAGCCGCCAAGGATCGAGCGCACATCGCGTTCCTGATCGAGTCCTTCGAAGGACGCGGTGACCACCCGGAGATTGGGCTTGGCGGCGAGCACCGCGCGAGTTTCCTCGTCGGCGGACAATCCAGGCGCGATCACGGCCTCGATGAACGTGGACGTCAGCGCCTGCGCCAGTTCCAGATCGATCGGACGGTTGACGCCGACGATGCCGCCAAACGCCGACAGGGGGTCGGCCTCGCGCGCCCGCACGTACGCCTCCACCGCCGTGTGGCCGGTCGCCACACCGCACGGGTTGGTGTGTTTGATGACGACGGCGGCGGGTTCGGCAAACTCGAGCGCAATTCGGGCAGCCGCGTCGAGGTCGAGCAGGTTGGTGAACGACAGTTCTTTGCCTTGATGGACGACCGCGCCGCCGAACCCACGCGGGCTCATCGAGTACCACGCCGCAGCCTGGTGCGGATTTTCGCCGTACCGCAGGTCGCGGACCTTGCTCAGCACCGGTGTCCAGCGGTTGCTCGTGACGCCTCGCGTGAAGATATCAGCCGCGTCCACTTTCACTTCGCCAAGCGTCGCGGCGATGGTGCGATCGTAGTCGGCGGTGTGGCCGTAGGCCTTGCGCGCGAGATCGAATCGCAACGCCAACGATCCGCCATCGGCGCGAATCGCATCAACCACGCGGGTGTAGTCGGCCGGGTCAACCACCACCACCACGTCGCGAAAATTCTTGGCGGCGGCGCGCAACAGGCTGGGGCCGCCAATGTCGATTTCTTCGATGAGATGGTCGAACGGCAGGTCCCGTTTGGCCGCGGCCTGGGCGAACGGATAGAGATTCACGACCACCAGATCGATGAGTTCGATCCCATGCGCCGAGAGGGACGCAAGGTCCTCCGGCACGTGGCGCCGAGCCAGGATCCCGCCGTGGACCTTGGGGTGCAGGGTCTTGACGCGGCCGTCCATCATCTCGGGAAAGCCCGTCACGTCCGAGATGCCGATGACCGGCAGGCCGGCGTCAGCCAGAGCACGGGCGGTGCCCCCGGTCGAGACGAGTTCCCAGCCCATCGCCACAAGGGCCTGGCTGAGGGGGACGAGGCCGGTCTTGTCTGAAACACTGAGCAATGCACGCTTTGGCACTAGGAGTCCTTTGGGGCCTTGACACGACCCGGCTGCCCGACTAGGATTGTCGATCGACGTTGGGCGGGACCATCGTCGACGTAAAGACCGCATGTGCGGTCTTTTTTTTCTAGTGCGGCGGATTCACCGCCGCCGTTCTCGCAAGGCAGGCAAGTACGATGCGTATTACGGGCAAGGTCAAGTGGTTCAACAACGCTAAAGGTTATGGTTTCGTCGAGCGCGAAGGAGGCAACGACGTGTTCGTGCACTTCTCCGCGATTCAGGGCGCCGGCTTCCGGACCCTCGAGGAAGGCCAGGAGGTCGAATTCGAGATTGTCGACGGTCCGAAGGGACCCCAGGCCGGAAACGTCACCAAACCAAGCTAGGCCACACACTGAGGGCCGGGACGCCGCGTTCCGGCCCTTACCTTTGACGTACTGCTCACTGCGCACGGCGCACCCAGGCACTACTTGATCAGACACCAGACGAGGGGCAACCACAGTTCCCGCGCATACGGCAGCGGTCTATCGTCAATCAAGACCTCGGTGCCTGGCACATCGGCAATGAGTTCGTACAATTCGCGCACTCTGAGCGGCCCCTCACCTGGAAAGAACCGGGCCCGGTAACGCACGCCCCGATTGACCTGCACCTCCTGAAACTCATCCGACCCGCGCGCGAGCGTCAGCGCACGGCCGAAGGCGTCACCCGCAAACTCAGGGAACACCAGCGTGAGCGAAAACGGCATCGCGTTCAACCCGAAGAGCGCACGCCGCAGTTCGGGGTGGATCGCGGCCAGTTCCTCGGCGCTCGGCTGTTCAGGCAGGTCGGCGTACGGCCAGAACCGCTCAAGCGGGCGGTGCGTTGGCTGACTGGGCAACACGGGGTCTGATGGCTTCGACACGGCGGACGCTGATGCTATCCTGTCCCGTCGGACTGTCGCAACCAAGGGGTCTCACGCGAGGGCCGACCGACTGCCATGACCGCCCGAAACATTCCCTCCATTGATGTGCTCTTGCGCCAACCTGCCCTTGAGGCGCGAATGGCTGAAGACGGCCGTTCGCTCGTGGTAGACGCCGTGCGCGCCGCCGCGGATGCCTGGCGAGTTCAGGCGACACACACGGAAGAACCCGACCTGCCCGGCGTCTGGATCGTGGCGCGGGCGATGCAGACCCTTGACGAGGCCCGGGTGTCCTCTCTGCGCCCGGTCATCAACGCCACCGGCGTCCTCATTCACACCAACCTCGGCCGTGCGCCCCTGGCCAGCCGCGCCATCGCCGCAGCGGCTGACGTGGCGCGAGGCTACTGCAACCTCGAGTACGACCTGAGCAGCGGCGCCCGCGGCCACCGGCACGTGCACGCAGAACGCCTGTTGTGCGCGCTGACCGGCGCCGAGGCCGCCGTCGTCACCAACAACAATGCCGCCGCCACCTGGCTGGTGCTGGCCACGCTTGCGGCCGGCCGCGAGGTCATCGTCTCTCGGGGAGAACTCGTCGAAATCGGCGGCGGCTTCCGTGTGCCCGACATCCTGGCGCATTCAGGCGCAGCGCTCCGCGAAGTCGGCACCACCAACCGGACCCGCCTGAGCGACTACGGCGCGGCGGTGGGCCAGCGCACGGCCCTGCTGTTGCGGGTGCATCCGTCCAACTTCCGAATCGAAGGATTCACGGAGCGCCCGGGGCTGGCTGAACTGGCCGCACTGGCTCATCAACTCCAGTTGCCCCTGTTCGAAGATCTGGGCAGTGGCTGGCTGGGTCTGCCCCATGACGGTGGCTGGCCCGACGCCGTGCGCCACGAACCCTCGGTGCGCGACAGTGTGAGCGCTGGCGTGGATCTCGTCGCGTTTAGCGGCGACAAGCTGCTGGGCGGCCCCCAGGCCGGCATCATCGTAGGACGACGCAACCTGATGGAGCGGGTGCGGCGTCACCCCCTGATGAGGGCTGTGCGCGCCGACAAGCAGACGTATGCGGCTCTGGAGGCCACCCTGTTGCTCTGGCAGCGCGACAAGGCGCGGACCGACATTCCGGTGGTGCGCATGCTGCTTGAGGGCGTAGAGCGCCTGGACGCCCGCGCGCGCGCGCTCGCCACAACGACCTCTCGGGTCCTTTCCGCGCGGTCGGGTCCGGACACGACCTCAGAGGTCGTTCTGGACGTTGTGGACGGCGTCTCGACCATTGGTGGCGGCAGCGCACCTGAGTCGACGCTGCCCACCCGCCTGGTCTCGATTCGGTCAGCCGCCAGGCGCGCGAGTGACATCGAGGCCTCGCTGCGCGTCGGGGTCCCGCCGGTCGTGGCGCGAATCCACCACGACGCGGTACTGCTGGATCTGCGAACCGTGGCGGCCGAAGACGACCAGTACGTGGCCCAGGCCATCGCCGACGCCCTCAGGTGAATCTCCACCGGGCTTCGGGCCCCTGGACTCAGAAAATTGACGCCACCGAGTCGGCGGCGATCGACAGCAGGCCGCCGGGAAGCACCCCGAGATACAGGACGCCGGCCAGCGCAATGAGCAGCCCTGCGGTGGTCATCGCCGACACCGCCGGACGGTGCCCGGGCGCGGTCTCGTCGCTCATGTACATCATCACCACGATGCGCAGGTAGAAGAAGACCGAGACCACGCTGGTCAACACGCCGAGGATCGCGAGAGCGTACATCCCCTCCTGCATCGCGGCGTTGAAGATGTACCACTTTCCGATGAAACCCACCGTGGGCGGGAAGCCACCGAGCGAGAGCAGAAACAGGGTCAACAGCGCCGAGAGGCCGGGCCGTTCGCGCGACATCCCTGCGAAGTCGCGCACATCGTCATGCTGGCGGTCTGGCGTCACGAGGGCGGCCAGGACGCCGAACGCGCCGAGGTTGGTCACGCTGTAGGCGACGAGGTAAAACAGCATGGCCGCTTTGCCAGCCGCGCTTGCGGCGACCAGACCCACGAGCAGATAACCGGCGTGCGCGATGCTCGAATACGCGAGCATGCGCTTCACGCTGGTCTGCGCCACGCCGACGACCGTGCCCAGAATCATCGTGAGGGCGGCGATGACCGAGACGATGGGCATCCAGTCCAGACGCAGGGGCTCGAGCGCCGACAAGAACACCCGAATGAAGGCCGCGAAGGCGGCGGCCTTGACCCCGGTGGACATGAAGCCCGTCACCAGCGTCGGTGCGCCCTGATACGCGTCGGGCGTCCACATGTGGAACGGCACGGCGCCAACCTTGAAGGCGAAACCCACGAGGAGCAGGACCATCGCGAGGATGGTCAGGATGCCTGGGTCAAGCGCCGAGGAAGCCACCCGCATGCCGATTTCATCGAGTCGCGTGGTGCCGGTCACGGCATAGGCCATCGCGATGCCATAGAGAAAAAAGGCGCTTGAAAACGCGCCCAGCACAAAATACTTGAACGACGCTTCAGCGCCCTCGGCGCTTGAGCGCTTGATCGCGGTCATGACGTACACGCCCAGCGACATGATCTCAAGCGCGATGAAGATCACCAACAGGTCGGTGGTGGACGCCATCAGCATCATGCCGACGATCGAAAACAACATCAGCGTGTAGTACTCACCGAGGGGCAGATGATCGCGTTCGGCGTTGCCGGCCGACAGGATGATGGTGAGGATACCGATGGCGCACAGCGTGATGTTGAAAAACACCGTGAAGTTGTCGACGCTGATCACGCCAAAACCCACAAGGCTCTGGTTCCACTGATTCAGTGACGCGGCAATCGCGCCACCGAGGCCAATGAGTCCGTAGGTGCCGAACCAGCGGCCGGCGGCCAGGTCGCGCTGGGGCCGGAAGGCCTCAGCCACCATGGTGGTGCACGCGGCGAGTGTCACCATCAGGACGGGAACGATGGCGGCGAAGTCGTTCTGATTCATCGCGCGCTCCCTACAAGGACCTCTGAGGTCGTTTTCTCGACTCCAGGGAAAACGACCTCAGAGGTCGTCTTGTCCGCGTTCACCGGCACCATCCCGCGCATCTGGGCCACGATGCGTTTGACGGCCGGCTCCATCGGCTTCAGGAACACCCCCGGCGCCACACCCATGCCGATACACATGGCGACAATGGGTGCAATCACCACCCACTCGCGGGCACTCAGATCACGCAACCCCTTGTTTCTGGGATTGGTGAGCGGGCCATAGTTCACGCGCTGGAACATCCACAGCATGTACACCGCCGATAAGATCACGCCCGACACCGCAATGGCCGTGAGGCCGGGGTGCTCGGCGAACGATCCCACGAAGATCAGGAACTCGCCGACAAACCCGTTCATGCCAGGAAGCGCGATCGACGCGAGCGTAATCAGCAGGAACATCGCCACCAGCTTCGGCATCACGGTCTTCAGGCCGCCATACTCGGTGATGAGCTTGGTGTGGCGGCGCTCCGACAGCATGCCGACGATGAGGAAGAGCCCGCCGGTGGACACGCCGTGCGCCAGCATCTGGAAGAGCGCACCCTGCACGCCCGTGACGTTCATCGCACACAGGCCCAGCACCACGAACCCCAGGTGGCTCACCGACGAATAGGCCACCAGCTTCTTCATGTCAGGCTGGACCATCGCCACGAGCGCGCCGTACACGATGCCGATCACTGCCAGAATGGCGATGTAGGGCGCGAACTGCAGCGCAGCCTCAGGGAAGAGCGGAAACGAAAACCGCAGCAGCCCGTACGTGCCCATCTTCAGCATGACGCCGGCCAGGATGACCGACCCGGCGGTGGGCGCCTGCACGTGGGCGTCAGGCAGCCAGGTGTGGAACGGAAACAACGGCACCTTGATGGCAAACGCCACGGTGAACGCGAGGAAGAGCCACATCTGCAGTTCGGCGGGAATCTCGAGCGCGTACAGGTCCAGCAGATCGAAGCTCACGACGCCGGTCACCGTCTGGTGGTAATAGGCGATCCAGAGGATGGCGAGCAGCATCAGCACGGAGCCTGCCATCGTGTAGAGCATGAACTTGACGGCGGCGTAGATCCGCTGTTCGTAGCCCCAGATGCCGATGAGGAAATACATCGGGATCAGCATCGCGTCCCAGAACAGGTAAAAGAGGAACAGGTCAAGCGAGATGAACACGCCAATCATGGCCGCTTCGAGCAGCAACATGAAAAACGAGAACTCGCGCACCCGCTGCTCCACCGATTCCCACGAACACAACAGGCCGATGGGAGTCAGGAAGGTGGTGAGGAGCACCAGCCACAGCGTGATGCCATCCATGCCCACATGGTAGGAAATGCCGAAGTCCGGCAGCCAGGTGTAGCGCTCGACGAACTGGAAGTCGGCTGACGAGGCGTCGAAGCCGGACCAGAGCCACAGGCTCGCCAGGAACGTGACCAGCGAGATGCTCAACGCCACCTGCCTGACCAGCCTGTCGCGGTCCTTGCCGAGCAGCAACACCAGCAGACCGCCCACCAGCGGCAGCAGGACGAGAAGAGTTAACGCCACAGGTAATACCCCAGGATCGTGACGACCCCCAGAAAGATCGACATCGCGTAGGCGCGCACCGACCCGGTCTGCAACCGGCGCAGTACCGCGCTCCAGCTGCGCACCATCAGTCCCACGCCGTTGACCGTGCCGTCGATGACGGCCGTATCCACGCCGCGCCACAGCAGGCCGGTGGACACGCCCTTGATGGGCTGAACAATCGCGGCGTCATAGAACTCGTCCACGTAGTACTTGTTCAAGAGCAGCCGATGCACGCCGCTGAATCGGGCCGCCAGGGCATCCGCGCGCTCAGGCGCCTTGAGGAACAACACGGTGGCCAGGCCAATGCCCGCCAGCGCGACCATGACCGATCCGAACATCAGCAGGAGCTCGGTCTGCGTGTCGCCGTGCGCGGCCTCAGGCACATGCCCAGCTTCGGCGACGGCTCCCTCGGGTGCGGTCGCGGCCGGCGGCAGAGGGTCAAGTCCCGAGTCGAGCCCCACCCGCCCGGGTGTCTCTGGGGCCATGGCCATGGCGTGGAAGCTTGGCTCAAGAAACGCTTCAATGCGATTGTGCCCGCCCAGTGCGTGGGGCACGCCGAAGAAGCCGGCCAGCACGGAGCCCATGGCCAGTACGACCAGCGCGATGGCCATGGCGGGAGGCGCGTCGTGCAGGTGCGTGCTGTGTGCGTGGTGCGCGGTGCGGCTGGGCGCATGCACGGCACCATGTGCTCCGTGCTCGGGGCCGGGCACGGTTCGACGCGATCCGTAGAAGGTCATGTAGAGCAACCGGAACATGTAGGTGGCGGTCAGGAACGCCGTGAGTACCGCCATCCCCCACAAGACAGGATGTCCGGTGGAGAAGGTCTTCCACAAAATCTCGTCCTTCGAGAAGAACCCGGCCAGCGGGGGAATGCCGGCAATGGCCACGGTCCCCACGAGAAACGTCCAGAAGGTGATGGGCAGCTTGCTCTTGAGCCCGCCCATGTAGCGCATGTCCTGCTCGCCGTGCAGCGCGTGGATCACGGCGCCCGATCCAAGAAACAGCAGCGCTTTGAAAAACGCGTGGGTATAGAGATGGAACACGCCACCCGCAAAGGCCCCCACACCCATCGCCAGGAACATGTACCCCAGCTGCGAGACCGTGGAGTAGGCGAGAACGCGCTTGATGTCGTTCTGCACCAACCCGATGGTGCCGGCCACAAGGGCGGTCAGCACGCCGACCACGGCGATGACCTCCAGGGTGAATGGCGCGTGGCTGAACAACACCGCGTTGCGCCCCACCATATACACACCCGCCGTCACCATTGTCGCGGCGTGGATGAGGGCTGAGACCGGGGTGGGGCCTTCCATGGCGTCGGGCAGCCAGACAAAGAGCGGAATCTGGGCAGACTTGCCGGTGGCGCCCAGAAACAGCAACAAGGTAGCGATGGTGAGCACGCCGGCGCCGGCCATGGTCGCGGGCTCGACGCTCAGGTGCGAGATCTGCATCGCCAGTTGCTGGAAGTCGAGCGTGCCGAACTGCGTGAAGAGGATGAGCATTCCCAGGATGAAACCGACGTCGCCGATGCGATTGACGACAAACGCCTTCTTGCCTGCGTCAGCCGCGGCCGGTTTCGTGTGGTAGAAACCGATCAGCAGGTACGAACACAGGCCCACGCCTTCCCACCCGATAAACATCACCGGAAAGTTGGCGCCCAGGACGAGCACGAGCATGAACGCCGCGAACAGGTTCAGGTACGAGAAGTACCGCGCGAACTCCGCGTCGGTTTCCTCGTGCATGTAGGCGGTCGAATACAGGTGAATCAGGGTGCCGATACCGGTCACGACCAGAATCATCAACGCGGCCAGCGGGTCGAGCCGCAGGGCGAACGGAATCTGGACGGTGTCCGAGGACAGCCACGTGAACACCACGTCATCGATGGCGCGAACGCCCCCGACAGGTTCCAGACCGAGCATGGTCCACACGGCATAGACCGAGACGCCGAACGACGCGGCCATGGCGGCCGTGGCCAGTCCGCCCGTCACGCCCTTGGGCCAGCGGCGGCCGACGGTCGCGTTGACCAGGAACCCGAGGAACGGCAGGAGGAGAATCAGCAGCAGCACGGAGTTACCACTTCAACGAGGTAAACGCGTCCGGAGACAGAGATTGCCGGTGCCGGAACAGCGCGATGATGATGGCCAGGCCCACAGCCGCCTCGGCGGCCGCCACGGTCATCACGAAGAACGCGATGATCTGGCCATCGACGGTGCCGAGGAAACGATCCACGGCCACAAACGTCAGGTTGACCGCATTCAACATGACCTCTATCGAGAGCAGGATGGTGATCAGGTTCCGGCGGAGGAAGACCCCGGCGGTGCCGATCGAAAACAACACGGCCGACAGGGCGAGATAGGTATTGAGAGTAGGCTCGGGCAGCACGCTACTGGTCCTTTCGAGTCGGCGCGTGAGGGTCCCGGCGCGCCAGGATGACGGCGCCCACCATGGCCACAAGAATCAGCACCGACGTGGCTTCGAACGCGAAGGCATACTCCCGGAACAGGCGCAGGCCAATGGCCGTCACCGACGTCTGCTCGGCGGCATTGGCGGCGGCGGGCGCAAACGGCGCCTCGGCAATCCGGCGCAGCGCCCAGATGAGCTGCACGGCCAGGACGAGGGCCAGGACCGCGCCGAATTTGCGCGGACCGGGGCCGAAGTCAAACGGGCGGCGCGTCTCCGCCCCGTCTTCCTCCGACCGCACGTTGAGCAACATGACGACAAAGAGGAACAACACCATGATGGCGCCGGCGTAGATGATGATCTGCACCACGGCCATGAACGGCGCGTTGAGCAGCACATAGAGTCCCGACAGCGCGGCGAACGAGACAATGAGCAGCAGCACGCTGTACATCGGGTTGCGCTGCCCCACCACCAGCAGTGACGCTACGACCGTGACCGCCGCGAATATCCAGAAGAACAACGCGTCCATGGCCCGTTACCACCCCATCCAGATCACCACGCCTGCGGTGACCAGCAGATTCAGCGTTGCCGCCGGCAACAGCCACTTCCACCCGAATTCCATCAGGTGGTCGTAGCGGTACCGCGGCAGCGTCCAGCGCATCCAGATGTAGAAGAAAAGGAGCGCAAACACCTTGACCAGGAACCAGATCCACCCCAGCCATTCAGGCAGAAACGGTCCATGCCACCCACCCAGGAACAGGTTCACAGCCACCGCCGAGACCGTGACCATGTTGATGTACTCCGCCATGAAGAACAGGGCGAACGTCATCGAACTGTATTCGGTGTGGTACCCGGCCACCAGTTCCTGCTCGGCCTCCGGGAAGTCAAACGGCGCACGGTTGGTTTCGGCCACGCCGGCCGTCATGAAGATGAAGAACCCGAGCGGCTGCAGAAACACATACCACTTCGGAATCGGGAGCACGCCGAACAGGTGCCAATAGCCCGCCTGGGCGCCCACCACTTCGCGCAGCGACAGTGAGCCAGCAAGCATGATCACGGCCGCGAGCGACAATCCGTACGACAGTTCGTAGCTGATCATCTGGGCCGACGAGCGCAGACCGCCCAGCAGCGAGTATTTGCTGTTGGAGGCCCACCCGGCGAGCACAATGCCGTACACGCCCATCGACGTGATGGCAAAAATCACCAGCAGCGCCACATTCACGTCGGCGGCCATCAACTTGACGGGCTCGTCGAGCAGGCCGAAGAACGTGGTGTCGGCGCCGAATGGCACGACGGCAAACGCCGCAAACGCCGCGGTGGCGCACAGGATCGGTGCCAGATAGAAGAGGAACGCATCCGCACTCTTCGGGCGCAGTTCCTCCTTCATCATCAGCTTGATGATGTCGGCCAGCGGCTGCATCGTGCCCCACGGGCCGACGCGGTACGGGCCAAGGCGCTGCTGGATGAACGCGGCGACCTTGCGCTCCATGAGCACCAGGACCGCCGCCGAGTTCAGCAACATGAAAAATGTGAAACCGATGACGACGAGTTGGGCGATGAGGGCGGCAGACATGTTCGGACCCTTCAGTGCGCCGCCAGAGCCCGCGACGGTGCGCGCCAGTCCGACGGCAGCGTGCAGCGGCCTTCGCGCACGTGTGCCTCGTATTCCTCGCGGAACAACTGCACGGTCGTCAACACCGGCGTCGCCGCCGCATCACCAAACGCGCACAAGGTCGTGCCCATGATGTTGTTGGCCACCGACAGCAACAGATCGATGTCCTTCATCTGCCCTTCGCCACGTTCAATGCGGCCAAGCAGATTATGCAGCCACGCGCCGCCTTCGCGACACGGTGTGCACTTGCCGCACGACTCGTGCTTGTAGAAATAGAGGAGGTTTTCGGCCGCCCACACCATGCAGGTGGTGTCGTCCATCACGATGATGCCCGCCGACCCCAGCATCGATCCGGCGGCCGCCACACCGTCGAAACTGGCGGGAATATCGAGCTGATGCGGCAACAGGATGGGCACCGACGACCCGCCGGGAATGACGGCTTTCAGTTTCCGATCGCCGCGAATGCCGCCGCCGTACTTCGGGTCGTAAATGAGTTCGCGCATCGTGACGTGCATGGGCGCCTCATACGTCCCCGGCTGCTTCACATGTCCGCTCAGGCAGTACAGTTTCGGTCCGCCGTTTTTTTCGGGTCCCATCGCCGCGAACCACTCCGGGCCGTGTGTGATGATCGGCGGCACATTGCACAACGTCTCGACGTTGTTGACGGCCGTCGGGCACCCGTAGAGGCCGGCGACCGCAGGAAACGGCGGCTTGAGGCGTGGCTGGGCGCGTTTGCCCTCCAGCGACTCGATGAGCGCCGTCTCTTCACCCGCCTCGTACGCACCGGCGCCCCGATGCACATAAATCTCGCAATCAAATCCGGTGCCGAAGATGTTCGTGCCGATGAATCCTGCCGCGCGCGCCTTCGCGAGTTCCGCCTCGAGCACTTCCTGCACGTGGTAGAACTCGCCGCGGATATAGATGTAGGCGACCTTCGCGCCAATGGCGTGACAGGCAATCAGGCACCCTTCAAACAGCAGGTGCGGGTTGCGTTCCATCAGGACGTGGTCCTTGAAGGTGCCCGGCTCACTCTCGTCGGCGTTGCAGCAGATGTACTTCGGCTTGGGCGACTTCTTGTCCACGAACTGCCACTTCATGCCGGTCGGAAACCCCGCGCCGCCTCGGCCCCGCAATCCGGATGCCTTGACGATGTCGACGACCGCCTCGGGTGTCAGCGCGAGCGCCTTGCGCAACGCTTCATACCCTCCCTGCTTCGTGTAGAAGTCGAGCGTGAAGCCGTTTGGCGTCTTGACGTGGGGCGTCAGAATCAGGTCCATGTCTACGCTTTCTCCACGTGCAGATGACACCCGGTGAGTCCGGCCGCGCCGTGCGCCTTGAGTCCTTCCACCAACGCGCGCGCCCCATCAGGCTGCTGGCATTCGTGCCAGTGATCGTTGACGCCCACCACGGGTGCGCGGTCGCAGGCCCCCAGGCACTCCACTTCGAAGAGGGAAAACTCACCGTCGGGTGTCGTCTCGCCCGGCGCAATCCCCAGCACCGCCTGCAGTTCCGCCGTGACACGCTCGGCGCCGTTGAGCGCGCAGGAGAGCGTGCGACAGACCTGGAGCACATGGCGGCCGACGGGGCGCTGGTAGAACATCGTGTAAAACGACACGACGTCCTCGACGTCGGCCGTGGTGCACCGGATGGCGGCGGCCACGGCCTTCATCGCATTACGCGAGATGTACCCCTGCTGCCGCTGCGCGAGATACAACGCCGCCAGAATGGCGGACTTGCGCTGCTCGGCCGGGTACCGCGAGCAGATGTCTTCCAGCGTGGCGAGCGCCTCGTCGGTGTAGGCAAACGCGGGCCCTTCGTCGGCCATCGAGCGCGACGACTGGTGGTGGGCCCGCCCGTAGTCCATCAGGGGGTGAAAACTCATCGGTCGACGTCTCCCATCACGACATCTGTGGACCCGATCGCGGCAATCACGTCCGCAATCAGGCCGCCTTTGATCATGTGCGGCAGGGCCTGGCAGGCCAGAAACGACGGCGCACGCGATTTCACGCGCACGGGCCGGTTGCCACCGTCCGACACAATGTAGAACCCGTGTTCGCCGCGGGCACCCTCGACCGGGACGTACGCCTCGCCCTTGGGCACGGTGAACCCCTGGGAGTAGATCAGGAAGTGCTGAATCAGCGCTTCCATCTCCGTGTACACGCGATCTTTGGGCGGCGGCACCACGCGGTAGTCGCCGCAGTCGTAGACGCCCGTGGGCGAAATGCGCTCCAGCGCCTGATGGCAGATTCGGACGCTCTGTCGCATTTCCTCGACCTTGACCTGGTAGCGGGCGAAGACATCACCATCCGTGCGCGTCGGCACGACAAAATCAAAGGTGTCGTACTTCAGGTACGGCCACATCCGGCGGACGTCATAGTTGATGCCGACGGCGCGCGCCATGGGGCCCACGAGGCCCAGCGCGAGCGTCATCTCCCTTGACAGGACGGCGACGCCCTTGGTGCGTTTGGTCCACACCTGATTCTTGGTGAGCATCAGCTCGTAGTTGTCGATGGCGGCCGGCATCTTGTCGAGTAATTCCTTGACGGCCTTCTTGTAGTCGCGCGGCAGGTCCTCGCGAAGGCCGCCGATCCGGATGTAGCTCGGGAACAGCCGGAAGCCCGCGATCATCTCGTTGAGATTGAGCAACTGCTCACGCTCGCGGAACGCGTACATCATCACCGAGATGGCGCCGATTTCCATGGCGTGAGTCGCCAGCCACACCAGGTGACTATTGAGCCGCTGCAGTTCCGCAATCAGCACCCGGATATAGGTGACGCGATCGGGCATCTCGAGGCCCAGCAGCTTCTCGGCCGAGAGGCAGAACGCCAGGCTGTTGGACTGGGCGCCCAGATAGTCCATGCGCTCCACCAGCGGAATCACCTGCTGCCACTTCTTCTGCTCGGAGGTCTTTTCGATCCCCGTGTGCAGAAACCCAATCGTGGGCTCAGCGCCGACGATGGTCTCTCCGTCGAGTTCAAGGACCAGCCGCAGCACACCATGCGTGCTGGGGTGCTGGGGCCCCATGTTGACGGTCATGGTCTCGGTTCGCGTCACAAATCCTCTTCCACCCACGCACACACCGCGTGAATCCACGTGGCGTGCACTTCCTGAATTCGCGCGGTCACGTCGCTGGGCACGTTCACATGCACGTCGGCCAGCTCCCCCGCCTCCCCGCCATCGCGCCCGGTCAAGGCGATGGTGGACAACCCCCGCGCCTTCGCAACCCTGAGCGCCTCAAGCACATTCGGCGAGCGCCCGCTCGTCGAGATGGCCACCGCCACATCACCAGGGCGACCGAGCGCTTCGATCTGCCGGGCGAACATCGCCGCAACCCCCAGGTCGTTGGCCGCGGCAGTCATGACCGCACCGTCGGTCGTCAACGCCAGGGCGGCCACTGCCCGCCGCGCGCGGACGAACCGCACCACCAGCTCGGCCGCGAAGTGCTGGGCATCGGTGGCGCTCCCGCCGTTGCCAAACACCAGGATGAGCCGCCCGGCCACGGCCGCATCGCGAATCATCACCGCGGCCGCGTCGGCCTGGCGTGCCGAACGCGCCACAAACGCCTGATGGGTCGAGATGGCCGCATCCACCGTCTGCACCAGCTGCGGACCAAACGCCCCTGCCACCATCAGTCCTTGTCGATCCCCGTTGGGACGGGCTGATCAGCCCGCGGCCGCGCCGCCGCCGCCGACGCTGCACGCGCCGCCCGCACGTTGGCGGTAAACTCCTCCACCGTCAACTCCATCGGCGACCAGGACGCCGCATCCTTGCGCACCTGCACCGGATAGTCCTTGCGCAACGGGTGGCCCGTCCAGTCGTCGGGCGTCAGGATCCGTCGCAGGTCCGGGTGGCCGGTGAACGCCACGCCGAACAAATCGAAGACTTCGCGCTCCAGCCAGTTGGCCGCCGGCCACAGCGGCGTGAGGCTATGCGCCCACGGCAGGTCCTGCTCCCCCAGATCGTTGTCGGGCACGCGCACCTTGAGACGCAATCGCCTTGGCACCGCAGCACCGGTCGGCTGCGCAAACGCCTCACCGAGGCAGGCGAGATGGTAAACCAACTCAAACCGGGGCGCGGCAGGATGGTAATCGGCCGCGGTGATCTCAACGAGGAAGGCAAACTGCAACGCGCTGTGGTCGCGCAGCGTCTGGCAGACAACCAGCATGTGCTCACGCGCCACGTAGGCGGTGGGCATATCCACCGCAGGCGCCGGCTCGATGGCCCCGGCGGGCACCACCGCACGCACCAGGTCCAGCACCTGCGCGTCGAACGGAATCTGCCCTGGCGTCTCCACGCAACTCTCCTACGCGCTCATCCGCTGCTGATCGATCTTGCGCTGCAGCTGCACGATGCCGTAAATCAGGGCTTCGGGACGCGGCGGGCACCCGGGCACAAACACGTCGACCGGCACAATCTGATCCACGCCCTGCACGATGGCGTAGTTGTCGAACACGCCGCCGCAACTGGCACAGGCGCCCATCGAAATCACCCACTTGGGCTCGGGCATCTGGTCGTAGATCCTCCGCAGGACCGGCGCCATCTTGCGCGACAGGCGCCCGGCCACGATCATCAAGTCGGACTGGCGGGGCGATCCACGGAAGACCTCGGCGCCGAACCGCGCCACGTCGTACCGGCCCGCCGCCATGGCCATCATCTCAATTGCGCAACACGCCAGGCCGAACGTCACCGGCCAGATGGCCGACCGCCGCGCCCACTGAACCATTTTCTCGACCGACGTGGTGAGGATGGAGCCCTGTGGTTCTTCGACCGTCATCGATCCACCTCGGAACTCCAGTCAAAGATGCCTTTGCGCCACACGTAAATGTAGCCGGTCACCAGCAGCGCGAAAAACGCCACGATCTGGAAGTATGCCACCGCCCCCAACTCCCGAAACGCCATCGCCCAGGGGTACAGGAACGCCACTTCAATGTCGAACAGCAGAAAGATCATCGCGACCAGATAGAACTTGACCGACTGCCGCTCGCGCGCGTCTCCCACGGGGGGCATGCCGCACTCGTACGGCGCGCTCTTCTCAGGGGTCGGCTTGGAGGGGCCCACGAACTGCGAGAGCAGCACGGAACCGCCGGCAAACCCGGCGCCCAGGCCGATCATGATGAGGATGGGTAAAAAACCGTCCACGGGTCCAGAATCTCCTTCAGTGGCCGAGCCACCCACGCGAGCTTGTACCTCGCATGATCAAGGTGAGATGCTAACTTGGAATGAGCCAATGAGGCAATGACATTGGCCCATTGGCCCATTAACTGAGATCATCTAGCCCTCATGTCCCGCCTGGCCTTTTTTACGCCCTGGCCGCCGCAGCCCAGCGGCGTGGCCACCTGCTCGGCCGACGTCGTCCCGGCGCTGGCGGCGGCCGGGCATGGCGTGGACGTGTTCGTGGATGAAACGCTTGTGGAAGTGTCCCGGGGCCGTGACCGCGGCCCGGACGCGGGCGAGGTTCGCGTGCTCGGTGCGCACGATTTTGTCTGGCGCCATGCGAGGCAGGCCTACGACCTGCCCGTCTATCAGGTTGGTAACTCGTGGGCCCACGAGTTCATCTGGCCGTACCTCTTCCAATTCCCTGGGCTCGTGGTTCTGCACGATGCCCGGCTGCACCACGCGCGCGCCGGCGCCCTCCTGCGGCGGCATCGCGCCAGTGACTACCGGGACGAGTTCGCGTACAACCACCCTCAGTTGTCTCGCGACGCGGCGGAACTGGCGGTGCACGGGTTCGACGGCGCCTACTATTACCAGTGGCCCATGCGCCGGGCGGTTATTGACGCGGCGCGCCTGGTCGCCACGCACTCGGTAGGCGCTATGAAGGTGCTGCGTCAGGAACACCCCGGCCGGGCGATTGACCACATCGCCCTCGGACACGGCGTCGCGGACTTCGACAAGGCCGCGGCGCGCCGCGCGTTTCGCGCGCGCACCGGCATCCCGCCCGACGCGCTGGTTTTCGGCGTGCTGGGGACTGCTGCCCCCGAGAAACGCGTGGCCGAGATCATCCGGGAGTTTGCCGGCGCGCGCCAGTGGGCGCCCGACGCCCGGCTGTTACTGGCCGGACAAGTGTCTCCCCTTCTCCCCCTCGACGACCTGTTGCGTGCCTTCGGCATTCGTGACGTCACCCATCTGGCCGGGCGCCTCGACGACGCCGACTTCGATCACGCGGCGGCGGCGTGCGACGTGGGCCTGAACCTCCGGTGGCCGACGGCGCGGGAGGTGTCCGGCCCCTGGCTTCGGATGTTGTCGCTCGGCCTGCCCACGGTCATCATCGACGCCGTGCATCACCTTGACGTGGTCACGCTCGATCCGCGCACATGGCTCTGCCATGCCCCGACGTCGGATCTCGCGCCGCATCCTGAATCGCGCGCCGTGGCGGTGGGCGTCGATATTCTCGACGAAGGCCATTCGCTGAGGCTGGCGCTACGCCGCCTGGCCTCTGACCCTGAGTTGCGCCGCCGCCTCGGGACGGCCGCTCGGGCGCACTGGGAGTCCAATCATTCGGTACCGCGCATGGTGGCCGATTACGAACGGGCCATCGCGCGGGCACTGGACCTCGCGGCGCCTGCTGCGGATCTTCCCGCCCACCTTCGGCCTGAGCCGGAGGGCCACGCCCGACGCCTGGTCCGTGACATGCTGGACCGAGGTTTGTTCTGAAGGAAACCGACGATGTCAGATTCCCGATTCCCGATTCGCTCCCGTGCGCTGCTCGTTGTGGCCGCGCTGCTCACAGTGATGGTGGCGCGGCCCGAACTCCAGACGGCAGGCGCCGACCGTACGGTGCCGTTCAAAGTGGGAGAAACCCTCACGTTCGACATCTCGTGGACGAGTTTTGTCTCGGCCGGCACCGCGACGTTTTCGGTCAAGGAGCGCCGGCCCGCGGGACCGGGCCGCAACGCGTACTACCTGATCGCCGAAGCCAAACCCTCGTCGGTCATTGGCAAGCTGTACTCGCTCTACTACAAGGCCGAGTCGATGCTCGACACCCGTTCGCTCCTGCCGTCGGTGGCCACGCTCTACAGCGATGAGGGCGGACGCAAGCGACAGAAGACGACCACATTCCGGGGCAACGGCGCGGTGCAGTACGAACTCAAGACTGCCACAGTCGCCACATCGTCGCTGAAGGTGCCCGTGGCCACGCAGGACCCCCTTGGGGCGATCTATATCCTTCGGGCCCTGCCACTCAAAGTCGGGCTGGCCGTACCCATTCCGATCACTGACAGCGGCAAGGCCTACACCATGCGCATCACGGTGGCGGCACGAGAACTCGTCAGGAGCGGCGTGGGCTCGCTGCCAGCCTGGAAAATCTCCATGTCGGTCACCGATGCTGCCGGGAAAGCGGCTGACGCCAGCACGTTCACCGTCTGGATTTCTGACGACGAACGCAAGCTGCCGCTGAAGTTCCAGGCCGGACTCGCGGTCGGCAGCGTGCAACTCACCCTCGCCAAGGTCACCGGGTGACCACGTCTGGCGCGATCACGCTCAACGGCGAACGACGGGACTGGCCGCAGCCGCAGTCGGTCGAACAGTTGCTGCACGCCCTGACGCTGGATGCGCGGATCGTGGCCGTTGAGCTGAACCGGCTCGTCGTCAAACGCGCCCGATTCGGTGCGACCCAGGTGTGTGCCGGTGATGAGGTGGAAATCGTTTCGTTCGTGGGTGGCGGCTGATCGGGCCCATTCGCCGTTACACTGATCAGTGCCATGGTCCTGACTTCCACGCCGATCTCTGGGGTGCAGGTGATCGCATTGACCCCTTTGTTGGATGAGCGGGGGTTCTTTGCGGTGGGCTTCTCACGCGACGGCTTCAGCCAGCACGGCCTCAATCCGCATATCGAACAGATCAACCTGTCGTACAACGCGGCCAGCGGCACACTCCGCGGACTGCACTACCAGCTCGCGCCCTGCGCCGAGACAAAAGTGGTGCGATGCGTGAAGGGTGCCGCGTTTGACGTGGTGGTGGACCTGCGCCCCGACTCACCCTCGTATTGCCGCTGGTTTGGCATCACGCTGGACGCGGAGGACCGTCGGGCCCTGTGTATTCCGGAAGGTGTGGCCCACGGGTTCCAGACGCTTGCCGATGACACCGAAGTGCTCTACAGCGTGTCAGCGCCCTACACGCCGTCACACAGCCGCGGTGTGCGGTGGGACGACCCGGCATTCGGCATCCAGTGGCCCGCGCATCCCCATCGCACCATGCACCCGCGCGATCGGGCCTACGCGGACTTCGATCGCGTTGCCCACCGGCGCACGCTCCAGGAGATCCCATCGTGACACCCCTGCCTGACGACACGCCGCTCACCATCGCCGGCCGGCGTTTCTCCTCACGTCTGGTCGTCGGCACCGGGAAGTACCCCTCGCACGAGGTCATGCAGGCGTCACATCGGGCGGCTGGTGTTGAGATGGTCACCGTGGCGGTCCGCCGTGTGGACCTTGCGGCCCGAGGCGAAGGCGCGTTGCTGCACTGGATTGATCGCGACTCCATTTTTCTCTTGCCCAACACGGCCGGGTGTTACACCGCCGACGACGCGATTCGCACGGCGAGACTCGGACGGGAAGCCGGCCTGTCGGAGTGGGTCAAGCTCGAGGTCATCGGCGACGAACGCACGCTGTTCCCCGACACCGAGGCGTTGCTGGAGGCCACACGCGTGTTGGTGAAAGAAGGATTCGTCGTGCTGCCCTACACCAACGACGACCCCATCGTGTGCCGAAAACTCGAAGATGCCGGCGCGGCGGCCGTGATGCCCCTGGGCGCGCCCATTGGCTCTGGCCTGGGCATTCAGAATCCGAACAACCTGCGCATCATCAAGGCACAGTCGCGCGTCCCTGTCATCGTTGATGCGGGCGTCGGCACGGCGTCAGACGCAGCGGTGGCCATGGAACTGGGCGCCGACGGCGTCCTGATGAATACCGCCATTGCGGGCGCAACTCACCCCGCTCAGATGGCCGCCGCCATGAAACACGCGGTCATCGCGGGCAGGCTGGCGTATCTGTCGGGGCGAATCCCGAGGAAGATGTACGCGTCGGCCAGCAGCCCGATTGACGGGCTTATCACCTCGAGATGACTGTGGAAGCCGAACGCCTTGAAACGCTGCTGGCCCGGCTCGAGCAGGAACGCGCGGACGCCCACCGCGAGTACAACGATCGACTCACCAGGGTTGATCAGGCCCTGCCGCAACAGCCCGACTTTCCCCATGCGCCGCCGGCCTATGACGAGGCGCAGATCACACCGCTCAATCTGTCGTGGGACATTCTTCCCCAGGGCGAACCTGCGATCGACCACTCGTGGAAGGGGCGCCTGCGTGGGTTTATCTGGCAGCTGATTGGTCCGCCGCTCGTCACGCAGAAGGCCTTTAACGCGGCGCTCGTGGATCACGTCAACAGGAACGTGGCGGCACACCGTGAATCCGAGCGGGCGATCACAACCACCATTGAACTCCTTCGCCAGCAGACCGACGCGGCGATGCGCTTCCAGGCGGCCCTGCTGTCGCTGCTGCAAAGCCTCACGCTGTATGTCGACACCAAGGACCGTGCCATCGGTGGGCAGGCCCGGGTGGTCAACGCGGCCATCGGGGCGCTCGCCGACGACTGGTTGAAACACTGGGAGGCGCTCCTGGCCCGCGAGGAACGCTTCGAGTCCCGCCACCCGGCCCTGCAGCGCGGATACGACGAACTCGCCCAGAGAGTCACGCTCGCGCAACAGTCGGCGGTACTCCTCAAGCGCGAGGTTGAGCACCTGATCACCAAGGGCCTCCAGGTGTCAGCGGCGCCGGCGTCCAGTGCCAGCCCTGCCGACGCCGCGCTCAGCAACCTGGACTCGTTCAAGTACGTCGGATTCGAGGACCGGTTCAGGGGATCGCAGGACGCGATTCGCGAACGGCTCATCGACTACCTGCCCGTGTTTGCCGGCGCGTCCAACGTGCTTGATGTGGGCTGTGGCCGCGGGGAACTCCTGGACCTCTTCCGCGGCGCGGGGATCGGCGCCAGGGGCATCGATACGAATCAGAGCATGGTGCAGGTCTGCCGCGAGCGGGGCCTCTCGGCCGAGCAGGCGGATGCGATCGCACACCTCGCCGGCCTGCCCGATGCGTCGCTCGACGGCCTCATCGCCATCCAGGTGGTCGAGCACCTGGAGCCCACGTATCTGACACGACTCATTGAACTTGCGTTTCACAAACTGAAGCCGTCGGCGCCCATGGTGCTTGAGACATTGAACCCCGCGTGCTGGGTGGCGTTTTTCGAGAGCTACCTCAGAGACATCACCCATCGGTGGCCCCTGCATCCGGACACATTGCACTACCTGGTGCAGTCCAGCGGCTTCACCACCGTCACGGTGGAATATCGCGCGCCGGTGGCCGAGACGGACCGCCTGCAACTCGTCCCGCTGCCGCCCCCGCGCGAAGGGATCGAACTGAACCCCACGGTCACGGACCTGGTGGATATCGTGAATTCGCACGCGGACAAATTGAACGCGCGCCTCTTCACGTTCATGGACTACGCGGTCGTCGCGCGCCGGTAGCACCCGGCGCGACCACTCCCTCACGACAGCAGGATGGCGCCAACCTCCCGGAGATTGATGAAGAAATCAAACGTCCGGTATGCCATCCGGAACAAGAGGTCGCCGTACCGCTTGTCAGATGGCTGGTACCCCGGCACCGTGTTCGTCAGGGTGTCTGGCCTGACGGGCCCCTCGGGGGCGGCCGATGGATCCCCCGCCGGTTCCCGCTCAGGATCGGACAGGCTCTCGGTGACCTGACTGACGACGCGAACGCGGGTAAAACCCGCGCGCGCAAATGCCATCAAGGCGCGCCGTGAGTGAAACGTTGACGTCACCACGATCAACGGAGTGTCAGGGGCGATGACGATCCCGGTCGGGAGCGCCATTCCGCGCAGCGCGTGGCCGTGGTCCCTGGTGGAACCGGCCGTCGCTTCCAGCACCATGGCCGACCGCGGGATACCCAACCACGCGGCCGCGTTCGCATAAATTTCAGACTCGCTCACATTCAAGGTGCCGGCCCCGCTGAAGACCACCGCAGGCGCGAACCCACGTGCGAAGAGGCGCTGCGCCGTGTAGAGTCGCTCCCAGCCCTGCTGCAACGGCAGGCCGCCTGGACCGGTGCCGCCACCCAGCACCACGATGGCGGCGGCGGGCACTGGCGGCTCTGTCACATCCAGCCATCGATCGATCCCGACAGGGCCTCCGGCCGCAAGCCAGAGTACGAACAGCAACGTCAGCACCCCCGTGGCGCGGGTGACGCGCCAGAGGGCCTTCAGTATCGGTCTGGCCGGGCGGCCGAGGCCTTTCATCTTCAGCGGCGTCGAATCTCGATGGCCACGAGCATGCGATCGGTTTGCCGCACCGCGGTGACCACGAGTTGATCGCCCGCCTTCAGGTCCGCACAAGGCGTGCCGGCAAATACCGTGGCCTCGGTCGCGGTGATGCGGGTGGTGCCGATGTCAAACGCGAGCGCCGGACACATCCCGGTCAGGGGACCAACCACCCCGAAGACGCTCTGCGTCTCGGACGCCGGCGGGGTCGCGGCCTCCGGACGCGGCAGCTCCGGTGGCGGGGGGGCGACCACCGGAGGCGGCGCGGGGACCGGCTGCGGAAGCACCCCGCCCTTTGACGGCACCACGATGGTGCTGCCCGGGACGATCTCCGGGCCACGCAGGAATCGGCCGGGGGCATACCGGCCGCTGGGCAACACCACCGCCACGGCATCGGCGTCGGCCGCCGCCGTCACGCCGCCCGCAGCCTGCAGGTAGTACTTGACGCCCTTGCCCTTGGCGAAGGCGATGGTGATCGGACGCTGCACCTCGTCAACGACCGTCACGGTGTTGGACCGCCGCGTCACCTGCAGGCGATCCCCATTCTCGAGCAGCAGGTTGTCTGGCGAATTGGGGGACTGCAGAGCTCGCGCAAAGTCGAGCACGATTCGAGTCGAGGTCGCCGCCTCGGGACTGTCCCTCCGATACAGGGCTGCACCTTCCAGGAACGCGCCCGGAAGCACACCGCCCGCCATGCGTATGACGTCGGCCAGGCGGTCGCGGTTGCGCAGCACCAACGAGGTCTCCGACAGCGCCACCGGAATCGGCTCCAGTCGCAACTCGCCGTCACTCGTGGCGCCCACACGAAACAGGTCTCCCATCTTCGGCTCGGCAAGGTCCTTGAGGCCCCCGCCCTTGACGAGCAAATCGCCCAGCGTCATGTTCGACGCCAGTTCGTAGACGCCGGGCCTGTTGACAGCCCCATCGATCTCCACCGTGCGGTTCTCGACAAAGTCGCGAGCGGCGTAGACCACCACCTCGTCTCCACTCTGCAGTGGCAGGTTTTGTGCCTCATCGCCGCTGAGCGCCGCACCGAGATCGAACCGCAGGAGTTCCCGTTCCACGCGGTCCCCCCGGCCGACGATGCGCCAGACTTCGCCACGCGGGAGATACGCATCTCGGCGGCGATCGGGATCCTCAAATCCGCCTGCGGTCCTCAGCAAGTCGAGCAGCCGCATCCCCTGCAGCAGCCTGTGAGGCCCTGGTTCCTTGACAAACCCCGACGTCTTGAGCGACACATAGAGATCCCGCTGGAGGTCGATTTCGCGCTGCAGCTGGTCGCGACCGAGCGTCAGTTGTGGCGGAATCGCCATCGAGCCGCCCTCGGGCTGCGCGCCGGTCGAGATCAGCAGCCGGTTGTGCTCGGTGAACGTTCGCAACTTGTCTCGGTGCTTTTCAACTGCGCGGCTTTCTCGGTCACCTGCGTTTCGATGAACTTCCGGCGCTCGGTGGCGGCCGCGCTGCGAATCTTCTGGTCGAAATCCTCCAGCGCCTTCTGGAACAAATTCGCCAGGTCCGCCGCCATCCCCGAATCCGTCCAGCCGGCCGAGATGGTCAGCACGGGCATCTCGTCTTCCCAGGATCGCGTCTCGAGTCAAGCTTCGGGCCGGCTTCAGCCAACCGCTCTCGCGCCAGGGCCTCGCGTTCCCCGGCTGGGGCATCTGGGGTACTCAAGCGCTCCAGCACGGTGACACCGTCACTCAGCGTGTCCTTGAGGACCGCGTTCATCACCACCGTGGACGACAGCACCGTCGAGTAGTAGGTCACGGGACTGCCCTGATACGGCTGTTCGACCTCGGCGACCACTCCGGCGGCAGCCCGGCCAGCGCCCTGGCTCATCACAAACGTCACTGAGGCCTTGTACCAGGGCGAGAGCAGCAGCGCTTGGACGATGCCAACGGCCAGACCGGCGGCGGTCATCACCACCAGCACCATGCGATGTCGCAGTACGAAGTTCAGCGCGACCAGCGGTGAGAGCCGGACATTCCCCGTCGTCATCATCGTGGTCGGGGCGCAGCTGGGGCTGACCATGGAGCGACACCCGGTGAGCGTAGCACGACACCCCACGCGTCAGCGCACTCGTACACCGATGTCGTCACCGCCAATCGCGAGGGCATCAATCGGCGTTTCAATCAGGCCGTTCGGGCCGGCCGACAAGAGCCAGATTGGCCGCTCGGTCGTCCACGCTCCGACGTTGAACATGAAGCAGCGCCCCCAGGCGTCGGTCGGCATACCCGCGCCGAAAAATTCCGGCGCCGATACTGCGCCAAGAATCCAGTCTCCATGGGACGAACGTGCGCGGGCGGCCGCGCGAGCGCTCGGCGTTGTTGGCACTAGTAGCGGCAACCGTCCGGGGCCGCACGTAATCGCGATGTGGGCCTGGGCAAATCCGGCAGTGTGCGCGCGCAGGTAATCAGCCGCTGATTGGGCTCGTGTTTGTGTCTGTGTCACGCGTCTCGAATTGAGGAGCCACGCAGCGCCGGGTGGCACCGCCGCTGTGGCCACCACGATCGCCATCAAGGCGCCGGCCAATTGCGCGCCTGAAAAAGGAAGCCGCGGATGGACGGTCATCGCCCCATGCCCCGAAGCATCCGGCCCACCGTGCGGGCCAGAATGCTGATGTCGAACCACATCGTGCGGTGGCGCACGTAGTACAGGTCATACTCCAGCTTGGTGATCGACCCCTCAACCGAATCCCCATAGCCGGTGTTGACCTGGGCCCACCCGGTCAGGCCCGGAGCCACGATGAGTCGCGCCCGGTAGAGAGGCGCCTGCTGTTCCAGCACCTCGATGAACTCACGGCGCTCGGGACGCGGGCCGACCAGGCTCATGTCGCCGCGCAACACCGCCCAGAGGTTTGGCAATTCATCCAGATGGGTGCGACGGAGCACCCGCCCAACCCGGGTGATGCGCGGGTCGCTCCGGGAACTCCACTGCGGTCCCGCCGATTCGGCATCGGTCCCCATCGTCCGGAACTTCGTGAGCCAGAAAGGCCGCCCCTGGCGGCCTTGACGTAGCTGCGAATACAACACCGGCCGCCCCGATTCCAGGAAGACAGCGAGGGCGGCGAGGGCGGCCGGCACGGCGCCCGCGACGGCCAACACGAGCCCAGCCGAGACGTCGAGCAGGCGCTTGGCCACTGGCGAGGGGTCGCCAGACCCGGTGCCGACGAACAGTTGCGTGAGCATCCAATCATGGCCGAGATGGCGCACCGGCACGCGCCACAGGGTCTGTTCGTACACCCGCGCGAACGTAACGACGTTGATCCCCGCCTCCTGGCATCGCAGGAGTTGGTCAATGGTCTCCGCCGACACGGCGCGATCAGCGGACACGATGACTTCGCTGACCCCTAACCGCAGCGCGAATTCATCGATGCCTTCGCCGGCAACAAGCCGATGGTCATCCGCGCGTCGCAGGGGCGCGAGCATGGTCGCGTCACGAAGTGCGGGCTCCTTCGCGAGCGCCAGCGCCGCGTCGGCAGCGGCACCATCGCCGACAATGAGCAGGGTCCGTGTGAACGGGTCGCGCGTCAGCGTCCAGAGCAGGAGCAGACGCCCGCCCAGGGTCAGCCAGGCGGCATTCCATACGAGATACAGCGCCACCAGTCGTGGCAACGCCTCGGAACCGGCGTAAAAGAACGCCGCAAGGTACGCCACGAACAACACGCCGCTGGCCTGCAGGACACCGGATGAAGTAGCGCGCACATCAAAGGCGATCGTCGAGTGACGTGTGGGTGAGAGCGCAACCACCCAGAGAGGGACCGCGAGAAACCACCAGGCTTGATCACGGACAAAAGCTGCGGAATAGCCGAACCCGGCTGTCAATGACCACGTCCACGTCGCCAGGACCACGGCCATCGTCGCCGTCGCCGTGTCGCTCAGGCCAAGCAGAAACGCACGTTCAGAGGGGCGTGGGGCACGAGCCATGGGTAGGGTGATGTTAGCTCAGGGTGCCGGGGTCATCGGGGCGCAGCGGGGCCTCTCATTGCGTAGAAAGCGCGGCCGTACAACTCTCGAACTGCCGTGTGGGTCTGGCTCAGGGCGTCGACACTGGGGATGAACCTCATGAGCATCAGGTCATTGGAGGAATCAACAGCAAAGCTCACGGGAAATGACGCCACGGCGAGCCCTTGTTGTTCGAAGACCTGCCGCGCACGGCGCATGTGGAATGCCGAAGTCACCAGCAGGACCCGCGGCGTGGCAATCTGGCGTGCCCTCAGCAGCCCGGCCACTTCCCTGGCTTCGTCGGCGGTATTGGCAACGAGGCCGGTGATCGCGATGCGCTCCACGGGGACTCCGAGCGCCCTGGCCTGCGTGGCGAGCGCGTCGCCTTCGCGCGGGAGGTCTGGCGCCCCGAACACCGCCGCGCCGGTGAAGACCAGCAACGGCGCCTTGCCAGCCTGGAACAACTCCACGCCAGCGAAGAACCGGTTCGAGTCACCCCACTGACTGACCCGCTCTGGGCCCGGCGCGAGATCGCGGCCGGCGCTCAAGACGACAATGGCGTCGGACACCGGGCTCAGCGCCACCGACGGCCGCACGGCCCAGCCTTCGGTCGCCCTGATGAGCCAGTGCCCGACGAGGGGGTTGCTACTCACGAGCAGCAGGACGACCGCGACAATGACGGGCACGCGACGCCGCCTGGCCAGTCCCCAGACGATCAATATCAAACAGATGCCGAGCGGAAGCACGAACAGTGGCAGGACTTTGCTGAGGAGGAACATTCGACCCGAGGCTTATCAGGCGCGAGGCAATTGCACGACAACGGCCGGCGCGCGGGCGACCGCAGGCCGAGGTTTGGCCGTGAGGGTCGCAGACGGCAGGCACTGGTGAAAGAGACGCAGAATGCGGTCGTGATCGTCGGCCGCGGCTGCGTCGCCCAGCCGGTTCACCATATCGTCGAGATTGTGGGCAGTCACGACGGTCGGCTCGACCACGCGCCTGACGTCACCACGCGCCGTGGGTTCGATGACCGCGCCAGGCTCCCACAATTCCTCGTTGAGCTTCTCACCGGGCCGAAGGCCGGTGAACACAATCGGCACCTCGCTCTCTTCGAAGCCGGATAACCGGATCATGTCAGCCGCCATCTCTCGCAGCAGCACGGGCTCTCCCATGTCGAGCACAAACAGCTCGCCCCCCTGACCAATGCCCCCGGCCTGCAGGATGAGGTGCACGGCCTCGGAGATGGTCATGAAATAACGGCGCACGTCCGGATGGGTCACGGTCACGGGCCCGCCGCGTTCGATCTGCGCCTGGAAGATCGGGACAACACTGCCGCGGCTGCCAAGGACATTCCCGAATCTGACGACGACGTAGGCCCCGCCCTGCGCCCTCGCCGCGCGCTGAACGACAAGCTCGGCCACCCGTTTGGACGCCCCCATGATGTTGCTCGGCGCCACCGCCTTGTCGGTGGACACCATCACGAAGCGCTGCACACCCGCGGCCATGGCGGCATCGACGACATTCCTTGTGCCAAAGATGTTGTTGGTGACTGCCTCGGCTGCGTTGTCTTCCATCAACGGCACATGTTTGTGGGCCGCCGCATGGAAGACGACGGTGGGCTCGCACCGCCGGAAGATCTTCATCATCCGCTCGCGGTCCCGGACATCGGCGATGGCCACCTCCACGGTCACCGCGGGAAAGCGCATGCGCAATTCACCGGCGATCGCAAAAATGCTGTTCTCGCCGTGGCCCAGCAACAACAGCCGCGCCGGCTTGGCGTGCGCCACCTGCCGGCACAATTCAGAACCGATGGACCCGCCAGCGCCCGTGACCACAACGCTCGCGCCCTGGAGATACGCCGGGCCTGCCAACTGCGGCGGCACCTGCGGCCGGCGCAGAAGGTCGGAGATCTCCACGTTTCGAAGTCGGCTGACACTGACGTTCCCATCCAGCAACTCGTAGAACCCTGGCACGACGCGCGACGGAATGCCCAGCGCCTGACACCGTTCGGCGACGGCTCGCACGATGTGTCCACCCGCGGTGGGAATGGCGATGACCACTTCATCCACGCGCTGCTCCGCGGCGATCGTCGCGAGGGCGCTGATTTCACCCAGCACCGGAAGGCCATGAATCTGGTGATTCGCCTTGTTTCTGGCGTCGTCGAGAAACCCCATGGGCAGGAGGCCGAGTTGCGGGTTCTTCTGCATCTCGCGTGCCACGAGCGCACCGGCATCACCCGCCCCGACAATCAGCACCTTGCGTGTCGGCGCCACGCCCCCGCGTGGGCGCATGGCCAGCGTTTCGGCAATGGCCCTGACCGACGCCCGAAGGCCGACCGTCATCGCGACGGCAAACAGCCAGTCGAGGGGCGGCACCCAGCGCGACCAGGCGTCAATGACTTCCATCAGCCGGAGCGCCACCATGATCGTGGATAGGATGGCCGATGCGACACAGTTGGCCAGGACGATGGCCACCAGGTCCCAGAACCCGGCGTAACGCCAGTACCGGCGATAGAGACCGAAGCCGTAAAACGTGGCCAGCTTGACGACAACGGCCGCGAGCAGGAACGGCACAAACTCGGACCGGGACTCCAGAAACAGCCAGCCAAACCGCAGGCCAAACGCGCCCCACACAGCCACGACGATGGCCATGAGGTCGGCGAGGAAGAGGTATCGATTGCGCATGGCGTCTGACGAAGGGATTATCGCCCAAACGCGGCGTCAGCGTCGCGGCGGACCGCCGCCCAACACCCCGCGCCAGAATCCCGCGCTCCAGCTCACGTGGACGGTTGCCAGCGCGGCAACCGCCGCCGGGGCGCTGGCTCCCCGGGTCGCCACCAAACTGGCGCCCACGAGAAGCAGGGCTGGGTACAGGCCCGCGAGGAGACCACTCAGCAGCGACGGCCTGATGAGAGCCATCGCGCTGGTGGCCGTCAGCCAGGGCAACAGCAGCATTGGCGGGACCTGCCGCCAATGCAAAGCCCGCGCGTCCTTGCGGAGCATCTGGCGCTTCCAGTAACCGTAGCGGAAGTACTGGCGGCCGAGCACTGCCAGCGTGGGGCGTGCGACGTACGTGGCTGAAATGCGGCGATCGAAGATGACATCGAAACCGGCCCTCCGGGCGCGATAGTTGAAGTCAAAATCCTGATTGGCCGAGAGCGATTCATCGAACCCGCCAAGCCGTTCCCAGAGCTCCCGTCGAAAGGTGCCAAATGGGACGGTCTCCACCCGAACGGTGATCTTGCCAGGCGAATCCGGATGTCGATACAGGGCTCCACCCGAGCCCAGCGGATGCGAGACGACGGCAGCAATTGCTCGCGCGACAGCCGTGGGCGCTCCAGGGCGCACCTGCCACCCGCCGCCCACCACACCAACGGCGGCATCAGCGAGGCCCGCAATCGACCGCTCGACGTAGTCAGCAACCGGCACGCTGTGGCCGTCCAAGCGGACGATGACGTCGGCAGAAGTGGCGAGGATCCCGGTGTTCATGGCCGGCCCGGGCCCGCGGCCCGATCCGGCGACCACCCGAACGGGCGGGTGGGCGTTGGTCGAAGACCACCGTCGGACTACGTCGGCCGATCCGTCGGTCGAGCCGTCATCGACCACGACGATCTCATTCGGCAGGACCGTTTGGGATGCGAGAGCGACGAGGAGTGCCTCGATCGACCCCGCCTCGTTGTGGCACGGGACAACGACGGCAACGTTCAGCTGCGCTCCAGTATCAGGCGCTCGCGAATGACGAGGAACCCGAACATCAGCACCAGCACGGCCATGAAGCCGCCAGCCACGACCTGCATGAGGGACCGTCGGCTGAACGACTTGTTTTCTTCGAACGTCACCGGTTTTTCAGACTGGTACAATCCCGCCGCCGGGCGCAGGGCCACGCGGGAGAATTCGTCGTACAAGTCGCCGAACTGCTTGGTCAGCTTCTTGCCTTCAGTCTTAATCTCCTCCAGGCGCCTGGACAGTTCTTCCGGGCTCGTGGAAATGCCGCCCGACTCCCGAAGTGACTGGAGGAGCCGCCGGTAGTAGTCGGCGCGATTCTGCGCGCGGACGGCCTCGAGATTCGCGGTGACCATCTGTTCGGTCAGCCCCTGTCGGAACCCCGCATTGATCCCGGACATCTGAATGATGCGATCGATAAAGGACTGATCGAACTGGGGCATCAGGGTCTGCGCTCCGGCGCTGTTTGGCCCCGACGGCGCGGCGGCGACCCTCGCATCGATGGGTATGGCCGTGCCGGAGAACTGCTGCAAGCCTTCCTGATATTTCTTCGCCCGGTTCTCTGCCGTTTTTTGTTCACGCTCGGCAGACGCCACCGTTTCATTGATCCACACGAACGATTCCCTGGCCAGCGACTTGCCCGAAGTCATTACCAGGGGTTCGAGCTGGGCACGCAGGAGATCGTCGAGCTTGCCGCGCAGTTCCCAGAACGTGAGCCGGTCGGTATCGGCGACTCCACCAGTCCCTGTTCCGGCCGCAACTGGCGCCGTACTCAGCCGCACCTGGACCGCGCCGGGAATCTTGGCGACTTCTTCAACGTTCAGGATGATTCGCTCCAGCGCGGTTCGCAGGAGATCGGCCCCGAGCACCCACCCTCCGGGACCCTCGGAGGTGACGTCGAGGGTGGTGGGACCAAGCACCGTCAGTTGGTATTTCAGCACGCCACGCTTGGTCTCACTCTCGGTGGCCCAGGTGGGCAGCACAATCGACATGGCCTGCGACACCACGGTATTGGGAATTGAGCCGCATTCAGACGGCATGCTGAAGACCAGCCGGTACTGAAGCGGAAGCGCCCGACGTTTAGCGGCATGTTCATCCTGCAGTTGCCGCCGCTCGACCGGATCGAGTCGTGGCTGGCCCAGCAGCGCCCGATACTCCATGTCAAGCCACATGGACTCATCGGACCGCTGTTCAACAAAAAATCCTGCACGAAACGGTTCCGCGGCGCAGTACGGCTTGACCCCGGCCGTGGCCCAGACATGGTCGATCACTGACGCCGCGGTCACGTCGGAGGGCGAAAAAGGCAAGCCATTCGGGTATTCCATACGGTCGGCCGCGATGAAGGTGGGCCGAAACTCAATGGCCGCTTGCCGCGTCACCGGCTGGATCCAACGCATATAGACAAAACCCGCGACGCCCACCAGCACCGCAACACCGGCGGCAACCAAAATGGATATTCGGCCGTGGGTCTTGAGCAGGGCTACCACATCGATCTTCGTGCCCTCGGGGACGTCGCGATTCGGTTCGGTCATAACAGACAAATCTCCCAGACAACGGATCGGGCCATCAGCCTAACATGGGTCACTGGCCGCCACCCCTTCAGCGGCGCCAGCCGGAGGGCAGACCCGCTCCGAGCAAGACCGCCAGAACCACGAGCGGCACGTATGCGAGGAGCACTCCGGGTATTGCCGCCAGCGTCCCAGTGGCCACCATGGCGGCCACTGGCGCAAGCCAGCACAGATTGATACCAATGACCAGCAGCGTCACCGGCTGATGCGCGTTCCACGCCAGCGCGAGGTGCTGGTACGCATGACTGCGATGCGCCTCCACCACCCGCTCACGGCGCAGGAACCGCCGGAGCAACGTAATCGTGGCATCGGCGATGAAGACACCTGAAAGGATGAGCCAACTCCACCCGAGCTCGGGGGCGACCGAAAACGCGCGCCACGACAACACGGCCGTCATGAATCCGACATACCCGCTGCCGACATCTCCCATGAAGATGCGCGCGGGCGGCCAGTTCCACACCAGAAAGCCAGCTGTGGCCGATGCGAGCACGGCCGGCGCCAGCCACACGGCCGTCCCAGGAAGCACTACTGCAGACATCACGGCGCCGACGACGCCGACGGTCACTGTCTGAGCCCCGGCGATCCCGTCGATGCCATCCATGAAGTTGGTCAGGTTGATGAGCCAGACCATGGCCACCACCACCAGAACACCAGGGGGCACACCCCACGCCAGAGCGCCCAGGGCCTGAGCGGCCAGACCCGCCGCCAGGAAATGGCCGGCCAGACGAATCGCTGGCGGCACATGGCGATGGTCATCGACGAACCCGACGGCTGCAACGATGAGGCTGCCCGCAACCACAGCCGCCGGCAGGGCGCCTGGACTGCCGGTCCACCACAACCACGAAAAGACCACAGTGGTGACCACCACGATCGCCCCCCCGCCCCCGCGCGGCATGGCGACCGAATGCGAACTGCGCGCGTTGGGCACGTCCAGCATTTGCCGGTCGAGCGCGTACTGGCGTACTCGACCGGTCAGCCACCACGCCACGGCGCCCGCAGTGAGCAGCAGCACCGCCCATGCCAGTACCGGCGTCATGTCCGTCGCGCCGCCTTGCGCAAGCCCTCGTCCACCGAAAACGGAGGCGTCCAGCCAAGCACGCGCCGCGCCTTGGAAATATCGACCTGCAGAGACCCGGTCAGGCGTTCGACGGCCGACGACCGTCCGCTGAGCCGGCCAGCCACGCGCAGGCACCAAGGGGACACGGCCACCAGGCGCGCGCGACACCCAGCGGCGGCCGCCAATCGCTGTACCAGTGCCGGTGTGGAAAGGTCTTCACCATCACTGACCAGGAACGTCTCAGACGCGGCGGCGGGATGATCGACGCACACCACAATCAAATCCACGAGATTATCCACGTTCACCAGACTCCTGCGATTCCCAATCGCCCCGAACGGCAGGGGAACGCCGCGTCGCACGGCCTTCAGCAACGAGCGGAAGTTCGCCTTGACACCGGGACCGTATACCAGCGGCGGCCGAAGAACCACCATCTCGAGTGGCGCCGATCGCGCCAGGCCATGCAGGGCCCGTTCGGCCTCGCACTTGCTCTCGCCGTACGGATCAACCGGCGCAGACGGACTCTCCTCAGTAAAACGCCCCTGCTCTCCGTTGACCTTGACCGAACTCAGGAACACAAAGCGGCGCACGCCGACTTCGGCCGCCTGCGCGGCGAGCCGCCGCGTGCCCTCGACGTTGACACGACTGAACTCCTGCGGCGACGACCGGCCCGTCGTCTCCATCACATGCACCCGTGCGGCCAGATGCACGATCACATCCACGCCCACAAGGAGCGGGCGCCAATCGGCGTCGGGCCCAAGCGCCGGACCCGCGAGCCATTCGACACCGGGCGCCGGCGACAACGGCGGAGTGCGGGACACGGCGCGCACCTGCCACTGCGGGATCGTCGCCAGGCGCTGCAGGAGCACCGACCCGACAAACCCGCTCGCGCCTGTGACCAGCACTCTCACCGATGCGGCTCCGACAGGGCGGGTGTGGCTCCCGTCACTTCGCGCACCAGCGCGTCATACCGCGCGCTGACCGCACGACGGCCATAGTGGTCCAGGACGTGCGCCCTTCCGGCCAGCCCCATCGCCGTACAGGCCGCGGGATCACGCATCGTGCGGCGAATGGCGTCCGCCATGGCGCCGGGTGCTGCGGGAGGCACAACCACACCCGCGCGTGTCTCGGACACCAGGACGGCCAGATCGGAATCCACATCAGCCGAGACCAGCACCGGTCGCGCGCACGCCATGATGCGGTAGACCTTCGATGGGACGGCATCAGATCCCGTCCGGGCTGCGAGCGCCACGAGGCAGAGATCTGACGCCGCGTAGATCTCCGGAACAACGGCATAGTCCTGGTGGGCCAGAAACCGCACGTGAGCCAGCCCCATCTGGCGCGCCCTGGCTTCAAGCTGCGTCCGGTGGCCGCCATCGCCGACAAACAGGAAGATGAGGCCGGTCTCGTTTCGCAGCAGGGCCGCCGCGTCAAGCACGGTTTCCAAATCCTGCGCCGGTCCCATGTTTCCCGCGTACGTCACCACGAACGCCCGATGCAACCCGTGGGCGCGGCCGAATGCATTGTCTTTGGGCAACGGCCGCATGTCATCAACATCGACAAAATTCGGAATCAGCCGGACCTTGCCTGGCGGCACAGACTTCTCGATGATGCGCTGGCGCATGCGCTCGGCGATGGCCGTGATGACGCGGGCGCGCGCGTAGACAAAATGCTCGAGGGCACACAGGGCACGGATCAGCGTCGGATTGCTGATCACGCCCAGTCGAATCGCGATGTCCGGGTACAGTTCCTGGACGATGTAAATGTACGGCGCACGATAGACGAGTCCGAGCAACCACGCGCACACGCCGATGGTCAGCGGCGGTGACGGCGCGACGATGACATCCACCTTCCGCACCAGTACCATCGACGCGATGAGGCTCAGGACATGAAACTGCGCCCATGCCAGAACCCGAAGCCACGGGCGGGCGTTCTTGCGCGGCATGATCACGTGAATCACCGGCACGCCGGCGATTTCACTTCGTGCCAGCAGCCCCCCCCACATCGGTCGCAGCGGCTGCCTGGCCTCGGCCTGGACGTCCCGGTTGTAGTGGGGCATGGTGCTCAGCACCGTCACGTCGTGTCCGGCCCTCTTGAGGTCGGCCGCCAGCTCTCCCACAATGACCGCGGTGGAAACGCCATCCGGGGGAGCCACCAGCGTGAGCACCAGCACGCGCGCCATCAGGTGCCGGCAGCGGGCGATTCGTGCCACACCACCCGGCGCACGTAGTCGGTGTAGCTCAGCAGAATGCGGACCACTTTGTCCGAGACGTTGGGCACGTCGTAGTCACGCACCATCCGCAGTACACGGTCCGACCCACGCGGCTGTCCCGCCAGCAGGGCCAGGCCCTGTTCCACGCGCGACCAGCGAAGCCCCGTCATGATGACGGCCCCCTCTTCCATCCCCTCGGGTCGTTCATGCGCGTCGCGAATATTGAGCGCGCGGAGATTGAGGATGGACGCCTCCTCGGTGATCGTGCCGCTATCAGACAGCGTCACATCGGCCCCGAGCTGCAACGCCAGGTAGTCGGTCAACCCGAACGGTTTGTGCAGTTCGACGCGTGGGTCCAACGCCACCGCATCAAGCCGCCGGCGCGTTCGCGGATGCGTCGTCACGATGACCCGTTTGCCGGTTGTCGTCGCCAGGTTGTTCAGGATGTCGACGAGGCCAGACAGATTCGTCGGCGAATCCACGTTCTCTTCTCGATGGCAGCTCACCACAAAGTAGCCGTGCGGCGTGAGCCCGAGCGATTCCAGAATCGTCGAGCGATCGACCTTCGGCATCACATGGTGGATGACTTCGTACATGGGACTGCCCGTCACGATCACGCGGTCGGGGGGCACACCCTCGCGCAGCAGATACTCGCGCGCGATGGCGCTGTACGACAGGTTGATGTCCGAGATGTGGTCCACGATGCGCCGGTTGATTTCTTCCGGGACACGCATGTCGAAACACCGATTGCCGGCCTCCATATGGAACACGGGAATCTTCCGACGTTTGGCTGGAATCGCCGCGAGGCACGAATTGGTGTCGCCGAGGATGAGGACGGCCTCGGGGCGCACGTGTTCGAGCACCTTGTCCACGGCGATGATCACCTGTCCGATCGTCTCTGCGGCGGTCGCCCCGGCGGCGTTCAGAAAATGATCGGGAGGGCGCAGATCGAGATCGTCAAAAAATACCTGATTGAGCTCGTAGTCGAAGTTCTGGCCCGTGTGGACCAGGACATGATCGGTGTCGCGATCCAGCCGCACCATCACCCGCGACAGCCGGATGATCTCGGGCCGCGTGCCCACGATCGTCATCACCTTGAACTTAGCCACCCAGCACCTCGTTCGCGTAGGTATCCGGACGATCGGGGTCAAAGACTTCCGACGCCCAGAACAACGTAATCAACTCGGACGTCCCCACGTTCTCAATACTGTGCGTCACTCCTGGCGGGATGTCGACGACGGCAAAATCACGGCCCGACACGCGATGCTCGGTGACCGAGTCACCAAGAATGGGCCGAAAACGAATGACCGCGTCGCCCTCGAGCACGCAGAATTTCTCAACCTTGAGGTCATGGTAGTGATTGCCCCGGGTGACGCCAGGGTGGGTCCGCGAGACAAACATCTGGCCGAACGTCGGAGACTTCAACAGTTCGGCCAGGGCCCCGCGAGCATCGGTCTTCTGCTGCAGCGGATAGACAAGGTCTGCGAGCGGCACATACGTCAGGTAGGTTGCCAGCAGCCTTCGCGTCAGCGGATCGGCCGCGTCGGCCACTTCGAGCGTGGTTCGAGCGGTCTTGAATCCCTGGATCCGGGCCGCCAAGGCGCCCAGGGAAATGGTGAAGGACGGTCGCACGTCCGCGCGGCTGAGCCCCGTTGGCACCAGCGCGGACATGTGCCTCTGAAAGTGTCCGACCACATCGTCCACGTGTACCAGTTCGATGACGCGGGCCGGATCGGACACCTCAATCGCCTGCCCCCGCGCAATCCTGTGGCAGAACGTCGAAACGACGGAGTTGTAGTCGGGCCGGCCCCACTTGCCGAAGACGCCTGGCAGCCGGTAGATGACGGCTGCCAGCCCGCGATCACCAGCAAGCGCTACGAGCGCGGCTTCGGCCGCCTGCTTTGAACGGCCATAGGGATTGTCTGCGGCAGCCTGGGTGGACGATGACAGGACGATGAGCGGCCTGGCGCCCGTCTCGTCAATGGCGGACATCAGGGCGTCGATCGAGCCGACGTTCCCGGCGGCAAACTCGGCGTCGGCATCGGCCTGGGGCGCGGGGCGATTGACGCCCGCCAGATGAAACACGACGTCGGCGCCGCGCACGCCGGCGCGCAGGTCATCACGGGTGGAGCCGCGATCCACTTCCGACACGTCGACCTGGGCCCGCCGGAGCCTCACGACAAGGTTGCGGCCGATAAAACCGTGCGCGCCTGTGACCAGAGCCTTCACGGAAGCCCCGCTACTCGTCGATCTTCTCGCCGGCCCTGGCGCGTGTGATGGTGTTGAGCGACAGGAGGAGGTCGCCGAGTTCGGCGACCGAGAGCTGCGTGGTGTTATGGCTGGTGTAGTCGTCGTGCGCCGAGGCGTCACGTCGGCCGGTGTCGAAGTAGAGGCTGTAGTTGAGGTCGCGGCTGTCCGCCGCCACGCGGTAGTAGTCGCCCATGTCTTCGGCAATCGCCATCTCTTCGCGGGTCAACAGCGTTTCATACAACTTCTCGCCGTGCCTGGTGCCGATGAGCGTGATGGGGCTTTGTGTACCAAGCGCGCGGTTGACGGCGTGCGCCAGCGTCTCGATCGTCGCCGCCGGCGCCTTCTGCACGAAGGTATCGCCAGGATTGCCGTGTTCGAACGCCCAGAGCACCAGGTCCACGGCCCCGTCAATGGACATCATGAATCGCGTCATCGCGGGATCGGTCACAGGCAAGGGCTGCCCTGCCTGCGCCTGTCGCACGAAGAGCGGCACCACCGATCCGCGGCTGCCCATGACATTGCCGTACCGCGTGCAGCAGATGACCGTGTCGCGTCCGGCGACGCGCGACTTGGCCACCGCGATCTTCTCCATCATCGCCTTGGAAATGCCCATGGCATTGATGGGATACACGGCCTTGTCGGTTGAGAGGACAATGACGCGCTTCACTCGAGCGGCGATCGCGGCGTTGAGCACATTTTCGGTCCCGAAGGCGTTGGTACGCATCGCTTCGACGGGAAAAAATTCGCACGACGGCACCTGCTTGAGCGCCGCGGCGTGGAAGACGTAGTCCACGCCGGCCATGGCGTCTCTGAGGCCCTGCTCGTCGCGCACATCGCCCAGATAAAAGCGCACGCGGCGATCCGCCCAGCGACGGCGCATGTCGTCCTGCTTTTTTTCGTCGCGCGAGAAGATCCGAATCTCGCTCAGGCCTTCAGCCAGCAGGCGGCCGGCAACGGCGTTGCCGAACGTCCCGGTGCCGCCAGTGATCAACAACGAACCGTGCACACTCATGTTTCCTCAGGCGGCGTTCGCATGCGCCAGGCAGCAAGAACCAATCCGCACGACAACCACTGAAACATCCCGACCTTGGCTCCGAGCGGCACGGCATCGAACAGGCCGTATACGTGGACCGAGACCACAGACAATGCCGCGCCCACGCCGACATACCGCGCGAACGCATCAACGCCGCTGCCGGTCAAGAGATCAACCGCGCGGAGAAGGACGAACCCTATGATAGCCAAATATCCCATCAGCCCGAAGAGGCCGACGTCCAAGGCCGTCTGCAGGAAGATGTTGTGGGCGTGCGGCGCGCCAGCCATCCGGTCTGGCGCGATGCGCACCATGGCCAGCCCGCTGTCCCTCAAATAATCGAAACCGATTCCAAACCAGGGCGACGTTCGCCACGCGCTGATGCCATCCCGCCAGATGTCAGCCCGGGCTCCCACAGTGGCGGCCGCGTCGATCATTCGTGGGTGGTCGCGCATGACCCACACGGACGCCGCCAGCACCGCGCCCGAGGTGGCCAGGAGCCACCACCGTCGGCGCGGGCGGATCCAGCCCAGGGTGAGCAGCACCAGCAGGCACGCGGCCGACAGCCACACCGACCGTGACTGCGTCAGCAGCACCACGATAGCTGACCAGATGGCCGTCAGTGCGCCCAGCACTCGCAGCATCAGGGACCAACCGCGCCCGTGTGCCGGCGTCAGCGCGACCGCGGCCGCGATCGGCAGGATGAGCATCGCCATGGCCCCCAGCGCATTCGGATTGACCGACCGTCGCGCGTGCAGTGCCTGGAGCGGAAGCGGCGCGGGGTTCCCCGGAGCGGTCAGCGGATTCGTCAATTCGGCTTTGGTGCCATGAATCGGCATCACACTGCGAATCCCCACCCCCAGGGCGAGACCTCCCAGGAGCAGGCACGCGCTGGTCGCGACGGCAAGCGTCTGACGATTGCGGCACCAGACAGCGATGGTTCCCATGGCCAACACACCCAACGCCAGCCCACAAAAATGATTCAGCGTGTTCACGTTGTCCGGCACGCGCCACCACCCATTGACACTAGCCAGCGCGAGGAGCGCGACGGGCCAGACCAGCCGGCCCATGTCGTGAACCAGGCCGATGGCGACAATGAGTGACACCATCCCCACCGCGGCGGCCACGAGCATGTTGTCGTACCCGAGTGCCCCCGGGAACATCAGCACGGGGGTCACAAGAGCCAGGAATGCCGCAGCGAGCCAGGCGGCACGCGGGGTCATGCGCCTGCCACCCGCGTGAACAACTCGAATGTCTGGCGAATGGCGGCCGGCCTGTTGGCCCGCGTCGTGGCATACGCCATCGTGCGACCCGACTGGGCCGCGCGCTCCTGCGACGAAAGCCGGCTGGCGGCCTCGATGATGTGCTGGAACGCCGTCATGGAGTGCAGTGGCAGGCTCCAGCCGGCACCGTGCGCCTCGAGATCGGTCCACGGGGTCTGATCGCTCGTCAGCACCGGCACACCAGCCGAGAGCGCTTCATGAATCACATGCCCGAAGCTCTCACCCCGACTGGGCAGAAACAACAGTTCCTGCCGCGCCAGTGTCCGGCGCACCTCGACGGACGGCACCTCGCCGGCATAGGTGACCTGAATACGTCCGGGCAGCCGGGCCATCAACGCCTGGCACTCGGCCCAGTAGGCCGGCGCCTCGACCGGACCATAAATAGTGAACGTCACGGGCACCTGCACCGTGGCCAGCACACGCAGGGCAAAATCCAGGTTCTTGATCGGAGAGATCCGTGACAAGAAACACAGGCGGAGGACGCCATCCGCGGGACGGGCCTCCCGGGACGGGAGCGCTGCCGGGTCGGCCGTCAGCATGGGCGCCACACACACGCGTCCGGGTGTCACGGCGGTCATGACCCGCATGATGTCCTGGCGCTCCAACTCGCTCGAGGCCTGCCAGGAGAGGTTCCGGTAGAGGCCGGCCACTCGCGCCAGCCGGATGTAGACCGATTTTTTTACCCGCTTCAGGCTCAGCGCACCCGGGGAGCAATCGCCACGGGGCGCGAGAAGCATCGGGATGTGCCGGATCAGTCCAAGCCGGCGTGCCACCATCAGGCGGATAGTGAACACGGGCTCGAAGAACCCGTTGAGGTAGATCATCTGCGGTGCCTGGTCGTGGATTTCCGTGATCAGCCTGCGGATCGACACGGCTGCCCGAGACAGGTACAGCACCTCAACGCCTTCGACCGTTTGCCAGACGCCGGACGCCACGGTGGGATAGGGCGTATCGCTTCCAACATCCGTATCGAGCGTGACGATCCGGAAATCGACATCCGCCCCGAGCGCGTTCACCAGGTTCACGAGCGAACTGATGGGACCGCCGGCCCGAAATCCCGGAAGATAACATCCGCTGAACACCAGCACGCGCAGCTTCGGCGTCATGCGCGGTCTACGCCTCTGGAGGCCGTTGCGCCAATCTCGAACCCGGCCATTCCAGAATCAGCAACAGCGCCAGACCGGCACACCACGCGACCCACTGAAAATTGTGATACGCCTGGACCTGGGTCAGGCGCGCCGGGAACCAGAGCGACAGCCCGACGACGACGAACCCCGCCCACGCCGACCATCGTTTGTGACGCAGCCCATGAACGCCGAGCGCGAGCATCAGGAAGACCACGATCAGGTTGTCGTAGTGATTGTGGTACGTCCATATGCGTGCGGCCATCCCGGCGACCGCAAACAAGACCAGCATCGACGCCGAGCGCCACACATACAACAGCACCATTGCCGCGATGGTCGTCGCGACCGCAGTCATTTTGATGGCGTCGCCGGCGCTCATGCCCCTTTCAACGGAAAGGGCCACGAGGTTTCGGTCGCCCACATAGAACTCCGAGGTGCCGAGCATCTGGTTGAGCACCGTGATAGGGCTGGCATCAATGATCGGCCACATGACCAGGCTGCCTACGCCGATGTACGCCAGCGCCGTCACCACCGTCTTCCATCGCCGGCGAAACACAAACGGGAGCAGGAAGGGGCCGGCGAGTGTGACCTTGATCATCGCCACACCCAGGATGCACCCAGCCAGAAACCACCGATCGCGGCCATCGAGCCGCCAGGCGCCGACGAGCGCGGCCAGCACAACCACGCCGTACTGCCCAAGTCCGAGCGTGGTACAGATGCTGCTCGTCGCCAGCAGCGCAGCGGCGAACAACAGCCCTACCCGCTTGTCGACGGCCCAGCCCAGTCGCCCCGCCCACACCATCAACAGCGCCAGGAGCAGGAGATTAATGGCGGCGAAGTACCACCGCGCCATCACCAGGCTGGACGGCCAGGCGAACGCCGCGCCCGTGAAATAGGCCCACGGCGGATAGCCCCCTATCGAAATGCCGAGGTCATCATCAGGAGGGATATTGCGCGCCTGCTGATGCGACTGGAGCAGTCGATTTGGCGACATGACCGAGGAGGGATTTTTGCCGCGAAAGACGTACTGCTGCTCGGTCCACCGGAGGCGATAGTCCGCCGCCGATGACGCCGCGAAATAGACCCCGCGCGCCAGATACGCTGTACCCGCGAGAAACAGCACCACGGCGGAGGCGACCAGGATCAGATTCGTCGAACGAACGCGTTTATCCACGCGTGACGAGTGTACACCCACCGTCACCGCGCCTGAGAGTCGGTGGGCTCTGTGGTCGGTGTGAATGCCGCGACCAGTCGTCGGGCCCACGCGCGACTGTCAGGTAGCACCGTGCGATCCGCGCTCGAGTCCAGCCAGCGGCCCATGGGGATCCCGAAACCGGTCTTGCGTCGGTGGAGGATCTCGGGAGGCAGGGAGTCGTTCGGACACTCGGCGAGAAGGCGCTTCGCCGGGAATCGTGAGAACGAAGCCAGCACGGGCTGCAACGACTGCAGCAAATGCGCATCTACGAGTGGTGTGCGCAGTTCGACGCTGTGATCCATGCTCGCCCAGTCGCTGTCGCGCAGCAGCTGGTTGCGCAAGTACGTCATGGATTCAATCTGGCCGAGCGCCAGCCTGGAGTCCGTCGCGAGCGCTCCACACATGCTGCGGACCCGGCGCTCGGCATCGAATCCCTCGAGGGCCCCTGCCGCCCGCCGGTCACCCATGATCCCGGCAATGGCTTCAGGCGCATTCAGGCTGCGACGCAACCACCAGGCGCCGCCGATGCTGCGCGCCCACTGCGCGGCATGGCGCCATCGGTCATTGCCGCTGCGCCGGGCCTGAACCCCTCCCGCCAATCGCCCGAGGGCAGATATTCCAGGGATGCGTGCCAATGCACTCCAGCGGCGGACCAGTCGCGGCAACGTGGTGAAGCTCTCGTACCCCTGAAACAGCTCGTCGCCCCCGACGCCCGACACCACCACCTTCAGGCCGCATTCGGCGGCGGCCTTGCTCGCATACCATGTGTTGATCCCGTCGATGCTCGGCTGATCCATGGCCTCGATGATGCGCGGAAGGTCGGCGATGAACTCCTCGCGCGTCACGCGGCGCACATGATGGCGGATGCCGTACTGCGCGGCGATCCTCGCGGCCACCGGGGCCTCGTCCTCATGGCTACCCTCGAATTCGTCGTAGGCGATCGTGACGCCTTCAATCCTGCCGCGACCGGCTTCCGACATCATCGCGGCCAGCACCCCCGAGTCGATGCCGCCTGACAGGAACACCCCGACCGGCACATCAGCAACCATGTGCCGGGCCACGGATTCCCGAACTGCGGTGCGCACCTGGGCCCGCACCTCGGCGTCCGGCAGCGGCACCAGGGGCGCGTTGCGCCAATGCCTGCCAATGTCCGACCAGCACACCGTGCCAGTCAGGTGCCCGCCCTCGATCCAACCGTAATGGCCCGACGGAATCGCGGTAATGTCGCGAAACCACGTATGCGGTTCGGGCACGCTGCCGAGCAACCAGAAACCGAGTTGTCCCTGAGGACTCGGCTCGCGTGCGACCCGTCCTGTGGCCAGCAGCGCCTTCACCTGCGACGCCAGGATCACGCCGTCTGCGGTCACCGCGCAATACAACGGCTTGATGCCGTACGGGTCACGCGCCACAAAGGCTCGCCGGGTCACACGGTCCCAGATGACGAGCGTGAACATGCCGTGCAGCCTGGGCAACATGGCCGGCCCCTCGGCCGCGAACAAGGTCAGGATCACTTCGGTGTCCGACGTGGTGCGAAATTCGACGCCCTGCCGCCCCAGCCCGTCGCGCAGCGCCGAAAAATTGTAAATCTCGCCGTTATAGACGAGGACGTAACGGCCGCAGGCCGAGTGCATTGGCTGACCCGCGCGGGCGTCGAGATCAATGATGGCGAGACGCCGATGGCCGAGGCACACGCCCGGCTCCTGCCACAACGCCTCGGCATCGGGTCCCCGACGATGCAACTGGTCCATCGCCCGCCGGACCGGTCGCTCAAGATCGATGGACTCGGAGAACGCCGCAATGAAGCCACACATCAGCCGGCTCCCTGGTGGGCCAACCGGTCCCAGATGTCGACGAACGCTTCGCCGGCGATTCGCTCGTCGTAGCGGCGTTCAACGGTGAGGCGCGCCTCGCGGCCCATCGCGACGTTGCGTTGGGGCTCGTCCAGCAACAGGGACATCCGCGACGACAGCGCCGCGACATCGCCGACCGGCACGAGGTAGCCGTCGTGGCCGTCGGTGATGATGGCGTCCGGACCGCCGCTTCGCGTCGAGACCACCGGGACGCCGCACGCCATCGCCTCAAGCAGGACCACACCAAATCCCTCTTCGTCCGAAGAGAGAACAAAGAGACTGGCGTCCTGGTACAGGCGTAACAGGGCCTGCTGATCCGGCCTTTCGACATAGCGGACTCGATCCCGCAGCCCCAGCGTGTCGGCCCGCCGCCAGAACGCGTCCGGGGGCGCCGAAGACCCCGCCAACACCAGGCTCGTCTGGCCGCGAAGGGCCTCGGGCATCCGCGCATAGGCCTCGAGCAGGACGCTCACTCGCTTGCGGGGGTCGCTCAGTCGCGCGACACACAAGATATACGGGTCCTTCTGCGGCCCGCGGGTCTCGCGCGGATGATAGAAATCGGCGTTCACACCGGGTGGCAGATGACGCGTGTCGACCACACGGCGGGCATTCAACGTGCGCGCGTAGTCAAGCAGCCCCGGATTCATGACCTGAATGGCGTCCACCCCGCGCAAGGCCCGGTCGTCGAGGCTGTCGGTGATCAGGGTCATGGCTCGACGCCACAGGGCCGAGGGGCTGCGCGGGCTGGCGTCGCGCTGACGGCGTTCGAGCCGCACGCGGGTCGCCACGTGCAGCGATACAGGGATTCCCAGCCCCAGCACGGCGTTGGCCCACGCCGGTGAGCCCGACACGACCTGCACAACATCGCACCCGGTCAGAGCGCGCGTGAGCACCGGCCGAGGCCGATATCGCTGAAACTCGAACTCCCCCGCCATCGCACCCACGTGGACAAATGGCAGGCCCTCCCAGACACCGGTGGACGCGGCCGGGCCGTGCATCCAGCTGCGAGGATGCGTGAGGCGAAGGCTCTGAGGGTCCCTGGCGGATTCACACAACGACACCAGCTGCAGGTCGAACGTGTCGGAACGCAGTGCCACATCTTTAATGAAGCGTGCGGTCGCAGGCACCCCCCCCTCGCCGGTCAGGCTGGGCACGACCACCGCCAGCCGCGGACGACCTCGAGGCGTCACGGTTTCACCCATCGGTCAGCGGGCGTCATCCGCCACCACCAGTGCGTGCGCGCATCGCGTCGTTGACCTCATCAAGAATCTGCGTCGCCCGGTGCGCCAGCGAGTACGCCGGTACGGCTCGCGCATGCGCGCGCGCCGCCATCTGGCGCCGCTCGGCGGCCAGTGGAAGAAACCTGAGCACCAGTTCCGCCAGTTCTTCCGGGGTCTCCCACATGGGGACTTCGGCGTGTTCGTCGTAGGCGGACTGCGCGTAGGGTGTGCGGCGATGCAGGAAGAAGCACCCCATGGCCGCCAGCTCGTAGGTGCGCGTCGTATCTTCGTCGCCCGGCTGGCGCACGCCGTCAATCACCACCTCGCGGTTGACCGGGGCCACCACGATTCGGCCCCGGCGCAACCAGTCGCCATAACTCCGTCCGTGCAACGACGGGGCGACAATCCAGTCGGAGGGCAGTGCAGCCTGGTGTGCTGCCCAGCCGCTGCCAATAATGCCCACCCGCAAGGCATGTCCGGCGAGCGACGCCGCCAATTGCTGCATCAGCGCGTGATACTCGGGCCGCCAGGTGGCGGCCAGCACCACGTCGAAGTCCTGCGCGGCTGGAGGCTCGGGCCAGTAGTGCACGTTCGGATCGTAGCCGTGCGGCACAAACACGCAGCGGTTCCGATACCCGTAGGTACTGGCCCAGACGGCAGGGTGAAATGGCTTGGTGGACACCACCAGATCGTACTCGCCGATGGCGGCCTTCAACCGGGCGCCATACGCGTGAGGTGAATAGTCCGGAAACACATTGACGGTCAATATTCGTGCCCGCCTGGCCTGCAGGATCGTTTCCGCTGACACCTGGGCCCCCTTGTAGACCATCAGGACATCCGGCCGGCGCGCAGCGACCGCCGTGACGATCGCGTGATGAAGCTCCTGCCGATACCACGGGCCGAGGAGTCGGGTGACGCCGCGCACGAGCCGCGACCGCGCGCGGGGCGAGAAATGGTCCTCCCCGACATCGTCCACCTCCACTCCAGGCATCGGCTCGAGGGTCTCCCGCAGGGACCGCGCGAACGACCCCTGCCAGGTCTCGCCGACAAACAGAATTTTCAACGGTTCACACCGCGCGCACCGGCGGTGGGGGCAAACAGGGGCACGACCACGGCCGCCGCCAGAATGGGGTACAGGATGAACATAAAAGCCCCCAGATAGTCCGAGACAAAGTCGCCGTCTATCCGGAACGCAATGAACAGACCCAGCAGGGACATGGGAAGCATCAGGAGCGCGCGCCTGAGGTAGATCACCCGAGCGATCGCAGACGTCTGCGCCACGATCCAGCCGCAGACGACACTGGCGAGCACCAGTCCGAACCAGCCGCCGTGATAATAGCCGCTGGCAAAAATCCCCTGCCCGTCGTTGGATGTGTTGTGGCCGGTGATTTTTTCGTACAGTTCCCATCCGGTCTTCGTGATCTCCGGCTTCCGGGGCGCGAGAAAACGCGGCACAGCCACCCACCACATCAGCCGAAGGCCGTCGCCGCCGTTGCCTTCATCCCTGAAGGCGAGGCCTGCGGCCGCCGTCGGGACGTAACAGAGGCGCCCCCAATAGGAATACGAGTCCTCCTCCAGGAGGTCTTCTGAGAACGCCCACGCATCCCACAGGGTCACCACCCGCTCAACCATCGACTGGGTGTAGCTGCTGTACGTCGTAATGCGCGACTGGATCGTGAGGTTGCCAAGGATGATAAATCCCCCCACCAACACGGCAAGCCCGATGGGCAGGACCCGGCGAGAGCCAAACCGCATGGCCAAGCCGGCCACGAGGGAAGCCAGCGGCAGCAGCGCACCGGATTTGCTGAACATCAGCGTGTTCGTGAATGCCAGCCCCAGCGCCACCAGTACGCCGAACAGGCGCAGCGGCCGTTCCCGATCTCCGCGGTGCGACGCCGAGAGGAAGATCGCGACAAGCACCAACTGCGCGAGGTTGCGGAACAGACCGGCGGGAATTCCGGTCCGCCAACCGAGGTCAAATGTCAGCAGGTAATACGCGGCTCCCCCGCCGACGACCAGCAGACTGGTGATGACCCAGGTCGCGGGCACCCGGCTGACCACCACCGCTGTTTTTTCTGCTTGGGCCCCCAGCCAGCGTCCGCGCGAAAACGCGGCGGTCAGAAGTGCGAGACCGAATCCCACGCCATTCATGCCATCGACCCGGAGCGCCTCGGGTGCCCCGATGGGAAAGTGCCCCACAACCGAGTCAACCTCCACTTCGTTCCCGAACGTCACCATGGCCGCGCCGAAGAGGAAGTACAGCGCAAATGATGAAAGGAACATCAGGCGGTGGTCAGTCAGCACCTGGCCAAAGTCCATTCGCAGCGCACGGAACGCGGTGGGCGCGGCAACGGCCAGACCCACCAGGCACCAGGCGCCGTGCACCCACCAGTCCTCGGGATTGACCGTGGGGGCCGCCCACAACGCCCAGACGCCCAGCACGATGAAGGCGCAGGCGATCTTGACCCAGTACCGGCGCGGGATGACATCCAGTTGGAGCGGTGGCAGGGCGTCTGGCGATGGGGTCGTCACCGCTGATCCGTCTCCGCCGCCAGGGCCGTCACCGGCCACAGCCCGCGGCGTATCCGCTGAACGATCACGGTGGCCTGCATCCGCCCGCCAGCGTCCCGCACGGTTACGGTCAAGACCCCGGTCGCCAGGATGGCGAGACCGGCCCGCACCATCCATGTGAGATGCACCACCTGTGGCTGGACCGCGAGAGAGAGGGTCACAACCGCCAGGACCGCGGCCACATTGCGGGAGGAGTACGCGGCGGCACCCCAGCGCCGACGCACACACCACAGCGACACACCTGCCATCAGCACCATCGTACCCGCGCGGGCGATCGCGGCGCCAAACAACCCGGCGGTCGACACCAGCACCGCCGCGGATCCCATCAGGGCGAGCAGGCCGCCAAGCGTCGCATCGCGGCTGAACCGGCCATCGGTGGCAATCTGGAGCAAGTGGTTCTGGCAGGAAACGGTCATGGCGATCAACCCAACACTCAGCACGGCGAGGATGCCCGCGTCGGCACGAAACCCTGCACCAAACGCCAGTTGCATCAATTCAGGCCCCAAATCGATCAGCAGCACCGCAGCGACGCCGCACACGAGTAACTGAACATCCATGACTGTACGGGCCAGGGCGACGGCCTGGTCCCTGCCTCCCTCGCCCCACAATCGTGTCAATTGCGGCGCCACTCCCCCGGAGGCCAGCATGACCCCCTGGATGGCGCCACCAAACAGGATCATCGCGGTCGCGTAGTGCGCGACACCATCATCGCCCAGGTAGGCCCTGACGATCGGCATCTCTCCTCGCGACCAGACGAGGTTCCACAACAACGCGGCCAGCCACATGTTGATCGCGTAGGCCCGGATCCCCTGCCATTGTGCCGGACTGATGACGGATCTCGGGGCCTCGAGCAGCCGGCGAGTCGCCCCATAGCCGACGACCGCCGCGCTGCCAGATGCCAGTGCCATCAATCCGAACACGCGGCTGGGTCCGTTCGTGTCGAGTGGCACGAGCAGCCCACCGCCGATGAGCACGACGGCGGCCACCACGCTTCCGCCACAGACCAGATCAAACCGCTGCATTCCGGACAGTGCCGCGGTCTGCATCGCCCACAGCCCGCTCGCCAGCGTCAGTAGTGAAAGGACGACGAGCCCCTGCCCGTCAAGCGACACAGCCAGCAGCCACGCGGCACACGGCACAACGGTTGCCGCGAGCCACGGCAGGCCAAAGGCAAATGGCCGCCAGCGTCGAACGACCGCGGCCAAGAGACCGGGGTCGTGCCGGAACTCGGCCACGTAGCGACTGATCGCGCCCATGGCGCCCAGCGAACACACCATGAACGTAAAATCAGTGAGCCATTGCCCGTAGGCGTACTGGCCGAAATCCGTGATCGAAAGCCTGCGGGCCAGGATGCCGGCAAAAAAGAACCGAGCCGCCGTCAGCACGATGGCGGCCGCTGCGGCCCAGGCGGAGTGGCGCAGGATCGACACAGTCGGCAGTCAGCGTCGCGACATCTGATCCGGGCCCTGCACGCTTCGGGCTGCCGCGAGGATGCCGAGGCGGCACTGCTCGTAGCTCCACCCGGCAATCAGATTGCGCGCCTGGCGCCCCATCTCGAGGCGATCGGCGTCGCTGTCCAGCATCCGGCGAAGGGCGGCGGCTAGCGATGCGACGTCCCCGGCCTGCATCAACACACCCGTGCAGCCGTCATGGACCAGGTCCGGCACGCACCCGACTTCCGCTGCGACCACCACGGGCACGCCCGCGCACATCACTTCATTCACGATCAGGCCCCACGGTTCGCTCTCGGCGGGCAGGACAAACACATCCGACGCGGCGTAGACCCTTGGCAACTCGGCTTGGTTCACAAACCCGCCAAAGACCACCCGGTCGTCCAGATTGTATTCGACGACGAGCGCCCTGAGGGCCGCCTCCATTTCGCCCGTGCCGACCATGAGCAGTGACGCGTGCAGGCCCTCGTCGCGCAGTCGCGCCATGGCGCGAATCACATCGTCCGGGTGTTTGCGGGGAATGAACTTCGACGCAAACAGCACCACCGGCCGGTCCACTGGCAGGCCGAACCGGTGGCGCACCTCCGCGCGCTCGGCCTCCGACAACGCCGACGCCTGCATGAAGCGATCGTTGTCCACGGTGTAGGGCACATCGAAGAGCTTCTCGGGCGGCACACCAAGAGCGCGGTAGTAGTCGCGGTTGGCAGTGCCAATCGCCAGGAAGCGATCGACAAAACGATACGCGACCGACAGCACGCCATCGCGCAGCCGCCGCTTCCACGCCGACCGTCGCAATCCCAGATGTGTCTCCGACCGGATGAACACCGGAATGCCCCGGCTCTTGGCCGCGACAAACGCCAGGACATCAGCCGCGTACGCGTAGCCGTGCAGCAACACGGCGTCGTACCTGCCGCTGCGGATCTCGGTCCACACTTCCCGACACACCAGCGACCAGAAGCCGCCAGGGACGCGCCGCGCAGCATTCTTGCCGAGAAAGGCGGCCTCATACCCACTCAGCAGATCGACATCCCAGCTCACGGGCTGACGAAAGCCGGGGTCTACCGCACCGCGCAGGCTGAAATCACTGCAATACAGTGCTGTGACCTCGAGTCCGGCGTCGCGATTCAGGTAGGCATACAGCGGCGCGAAGTACTGAATCGGGTGAGAGTTGAGCACCGCCAGCCGGAAGGGCTTCGGCATCACTGGCGGTCCCGCTGCCTGGCATACCGCGCCAACGCGTCCTGCCAGGTCGGCATCTCCACACCGACCCGAAGCAGTTTCGCGTTCGACAACGCGGCAAACAGGGGACGGGGCGCGGGCCACTTCATGTCGACCGCGCGCCGGGCCTGCAGCCGCTGTTCGGGGAAGCCTCCGAGACGACGCAGGTGATCAGCCACCTCGAACCACGTGGCGTAGCCGGTATTCACACAGTGATAGAGACCTGCGGGCGCCTGACGTTCGATCACCTCACGCGTGGCGACGATCACGTCTTCAACAAAACTCGGCGACACCACGCGGTCGGAGAACGCGACCGCCGGCCCGCCCGATGCCATCAGAGACCAGAGTCGATCGATCGAACTGCCGGCCGTGGCTCCTCCAAACAGACTTTCGACGCGGAACACGTAGTGCCGAGGGGCGTCTGCCGCCAGTAGCTCGCCGAGCAGCTTGGTCATGCCGTACACGCTCCGCGGATTCGGGGCATCGTCTTCGGTGTAGGGCCGGTCGGTCTCACCATCGAACACGAAGTCGGTTCCATAGTGGACCAGCGTCGCGCCCTGTTCTGCCGAGACGCGTGCGAGCGTCCTGACGGCCCAGGCGTTGGCCTCGAGCGGCAGCAAGGGTGCGGCTTGCGCGGCATCCACGCGGTTGTCAGCCGCACAGTTGAGGATGACGTCCGGCGCGAGGCGCGCCATGACGCGACGCACCTCGTCACATTCGGTAATGTCGAGATCCGCCCGGGTCAACGCCGCCACGGTATGCCCAGCCGCCGTCCACGCGGCCACCGTCGCGGCGCCGAGCTGGCCCGCGGCACCGGTCACCGCGACTTTCACGCCGACGCTGCCTCAAAGAAGCGGGCGATCGTCGCCACCACGTACTCCTGGTGCGCCTCGGTGAGTTCGCCGTAAATGGGCAAGGCCAGCGATTCGGCGGCCGCACGCTCACTCTGCGGAAAATCGCCCGCGACGTGGCCCAGATCGCGAAAACACCGCTGCAGGTGAAACGGCACCGGGTAGTACACCTCGCACCCGATGCCTGCCGCCTGCAGGTAGTCTCGCGCGGCATCCCGCTGTGGAAGGCGGATGATGAACTGATTGTAGATATGAAACGCGGCGGCCTGCTGCACCGGCAGCACAATCTGCGACAGGCCGCGGGCGGCGAACAAGGCGCGATACCGATCAGCGTTGCGCCTGCGGGCGGCCGTCCACCCGGACAGGTAGGGGGCCTTCACACGCAAGACCGCGGCCTGCAACTCGTCGAGCCGGAAATTGCCGCCGACCTTGTCGTGATAATAGCGACGCTGGGCGCCATGGCCCCGCAGGAGACGAATCTCGGCGGCGAGCGCGGCGTCCTGCGTGGTCACCAACCCGCCATCCCCAAACGCCCCGAGGTTTTTTGACGGGAAGAATGAAAAGCAGCCGGCGGCACCCATGGCCCCGGCCTGCCGTCCGTGCCACGTGGCCCCGATGCTCTGGCACGCGTCTTCAATCACCGGCACTCCGGCGCCAGCCGCGATCGGGATGAGCGCGTCCATGTCGGCGCAGTGGCCGTAGAGGTGCACCGGCAGGATCGCGCGGGTCTTCGGCGTGAGCGCTCTGGCCACGCCCGCAGGATCGATGTTGTAGGTGAGCGGGTCGATGTCCACCAGGACGGGACGCGCGCCAAGGCGGCTGATGCAGCCGGCTGTCGCGAAAAACGAATACGTGGAGGTGATGACCTCATCACCCGGGCCGATACCCAGAGCCATCATCGCCACCAGGAGGGCGTCGGTCCCCGACGACACGCCGACGGCGTCGGTCACGCCCAGCTGTTCGGCCAGTTCGCGCTCAAGCGCCAGGGTTTCAGGACCGAGAATAAATCGCTGGCTGTCACACACCCGAGTGACGGCGGCGAGAATCTCATCGCGTAATGGCTCGTACTGCGCCTTCAAATCGAGCAGGGGCACGGACGTCAGGGGCGGGGACGTGGTGGCGGGAGTCGTCATCGTACCTGCTATGGTAGCGCGGAGATTATCAGGCGGCTGTGTTATCGTCCTGAACCGATGGCATCACGGCGCGCGCTAATTACAGGGATCACCGGCCAGGACGGCTCCTATCTCGCCGAACTGCTGCTGGCCGAAGGGTACGAGGTCTTCGGACTGACCCGCCGGTTGTCGGCCTCAAACTACTGGCGCATCGAGCACCTGCTCGACAAGGTCACGCTCATCCCTGGCGACCTGCTGGATCAATTGTCGCTGATTCGCGCGCTCGAACGCGCCCAGCCGCACGAGTTGTACAACCTGGCGGCCATGTCCTTCGTACCGGCGTCCTGGGACCAGCCGATGCTCACCGGCGAGTTCAACTCGCAGGGTGTCACGCGTGTGCTCGAGGCGGTCCGGGTGGTGGACCCGAAGATCCGCGTCTACCAGGCGTCCTCCTCAGAGATGTACGGCAAGGTGCGCGAGATTCCCCAGACGGAGTTGACGCCGTTCTACCCGCGAAGTCCGTACGGCGTCTCGAAGGTGTTTGCCCACTACATCACGGTGAACTACCGCGAAAGTTACGACATGTTCGCCGTGTCCGGGATCCTGTTCAACCACGAGTCGCCCCGGCGCGGACTCGAGTTTGTGACCCGGAAGGTCACCGACGGCGTGGCCCGCATCAAGGCCGGCCTGACCCGGCACCTGGGCCTTGGAAACCTCGACGCCCAGCGAGACTGGGGCTTTGCGGGTGACTACGTGCGTGCGATGTGGATGATGTTGCAGCAGAATCACCCAGACGACTACGTCATCGCCACGGGCGAAAGCCACTCGGTCAGGCAACTGGTCGAGATTGCGTTCAGTCATGCCGGCCTCGACTGGCAGCAACACGTGGTCTTGGACCCGGCCTTCATCAGACCGGCCGAAGTGGATTCCCTCATTGGCGATGCGTCGAAGGCCAAGGCCCAGCTGGGCTGGGCGCCGACAGTGGATTTTACCGGGCTCGTCACCATGATGGTGGACGCCGACCTCGCGCGCTACGGACGCGCGACGTGAACTACCGGGTCACGATGGCGGGAGCCCCCCAAACGGCCAGATCGTTGTCGGGTGTGGCCGCCCCGGCGCCGGCGCGGGTATTGAAAATAATCTCGACCTTCTGACCGGCGTACGGCGACAGGTCGAGCAGGAGCGGATACCACTGACGGTCAGCCGGGTTGCCGGCCGGATTGACGACCAGGCTCACCAGTTCCTCGTACTTGCCGTTGGCCGTCACGCCGACCATAAAGAGCACGCCGTCACCCGGCCGCGTCCAGGCGTCTTCGCGCACGCCCAGGGTCACGTCCAGCCAGGCATGCGGCGGCACCGCCTCCTGCCAGATGATTCGTGACGGCTCCGACACGGCAATCGATTTCAGGGTTCGCCCCGCAATCGTCACGTCGGCCAGTGTAAATGCGTCCGGACGTGGACGCGCCTGCGTGGCCAACGGGAATCGATCGACCAGGTCCGCGAACATCGCGGGCGCGCCCAGCGAGCGGAACCACACCACGAGTATCAGGGCGCCCAGCAGCGCGCCGGCCAGAAACCAACGCCACCGAACGATCAGCGTCCACATGTTCACTTGCCTCCCAGGAGCGACATCAGATACCGCCCGTATTCGTTGTGGGGACCAAACGGCGCGGCCAGCCGCTCCAGTTGCACGTCGTCGATCCATCCATGCCGAAACGCGACTTCTTCGGGACAGGCAATCTTGAGCCCCTGCCGCCGCTCGATGGTCTCAATGAACTGGCTGGCCTCGAGCAGCGACGTGTGGGTGCCGGTGTCGAGCCACGCGTAGCCACGGCCCATCACTTCGACCGCGAGTTCACCGGCCTCGAGGTAGCGCCGGTTGAGGTCGGTAATCTCGAGTTCCCCGCGCGAAGACACCTGCTGCGTGGCGACAAACTCCGGGGCACGGCTGTCATAGAAATAGAGGCCGGTGACCGCGAAGTGCGATTGCGGCCGCGTGGGCTTTTCTTCGATGGAGGTCGCACGGCCGAGCGCATCAAACGCCACTACACCGTACCGCTCCGGATCCTGCACATGGTAGGCAAACACGGTTGCACCGGCGGATCGCTGGTTGGCCGACGCGAGGCGCTCCGGCAAATCGTGCCCGTAAAACAGGTTGTCGCCAAGGATGAGCACCGAGGGGCCGCCCGCAAGGAAATCGCGACCGATGACGAAGGCCTGCGCCAGGCCGTTTGGCTCCGGCTGCACGGCGTACGAGAGCGAGAGCCCCCAGTCGCGGCCGTCGCCCAGCAGCGACTCGAAGATGGGCGTATCACGCGGCGTTGAGATGATCAGAATGTCGCGCACCCCCGCCAGCATCAAGGTGCTCAGCGGGTAATACACCATCGGCTTGTCGAAGATGGGCAGCAGCTGTTTGGACACCGCGCGCGTGGCCGGATACAGGCGCGTGCCAGAGCCCCCGGCAAGAATAATTCCTTTACGAGACATCGACATTCGGAAATCCTACCTGACGCGCTCTTTGATCGCCGCGCGCGTCTCCCGGTCGGCATCTCGCTTCTTGGCCGTCTCACGCTTGTCGGGCGCCTTCTTGCCCTTCGCCAGGGCCACCGCCAGCTTGATTCGGCCGCCCTTCAAGTACATGCGCGTCGGCACCACCGTGAGGCCCTTCTCGGCCGTCTTGCCAATGAGCTTGCGCAATTCGTGTTTGTTGAGCAGGAGCTTCCTGGTTCGTCCCGGGTCGTGAGAGGCCGACCCGCTGTGGCTGTATTGGCCGATGTGCAGTTTGAAGAGAAAGGCCTCGCCGCCCTCAATACGGACATAGCTGTCGCGCAGGTTGACGAGCCCCTCGCGAATGGCCTTGACCTCGGTGCCGACCAGCACCATGCCGGCCTCGAAGTGCTCGAGCAGGTGGTAGTCGAATGCCGCTTTGCGGTTCTCGGCCATGACGACCGGGGCGTCGTCTTTCTTTACCGCAGGCGCCGAGGGGCGCGCGGGAGCGGTCTGATACGACGTGGTCTTGCTCAGGACGCCACCATCCGCATTGATATTACAGCCTCACTGGGGACGATCAGCGCATTCCCACAAGGTCCGCCACGCGCTCCCCGGTGGCCAGGCTCGCGGTGAGCCCCGGGGAATCGATCCCCGCCGCATGCGTGAGCCAGGGCTGCCGGAGGTCGGTACGAATCAGGAAGTCGGCAAAGCGCTCGGTCGGCGGATGGGCTTTCGCGCGGATCCCGCTGCCGCCCAGGCGCAGGTCTTCCATCGTGACACCAGGCAGGATGCGGCGGGTCGGTTCGAGAAACGCCTCGAGCGGTTCTCGGTCCGTCTCGTAGTCGTCCTTACGCAACTGATACCGGATCGTGGGGCCGACCCACACCGCGCCGGCAACGGTTCGCGTCAGGTGGACGCCCAGTCCATGCCCGGAGCCGTGGGGCACCGGATACACGAGGCCGTTGATCAGCCGCGAGGCGTGCGGCGTCAACTCCGCGTACTCCCCGCGGCACGGATAAATGGTGCACACCTCCCCGTCACACAACCGCGAGACATCATCGGCGTAGAGCCCGGCGGCATTCACCACGGCGTCGGCCTCGATGCGCTCGTGCGGCGTGACCACGCCGACACGATCGCCCAGCGACTCCACCGCCAGGACCGGTGACCCCGGGAGGACGTGGCCGCCGTGCGCCTCCACCTGGCGCTGGAGTGCCGTGACAAATGCGTCGGCATCGATCCATCCGGTGTGGGGTGACCACAACGCCCGCGTGGCGCGCACGTGTGGCTCGCGCTGCCGCACGAAGGCGGCCTCCACGAGGTCAACGTCGACGCCGCACGCCGCGGCATTGGCGGCGAGGGGTTCGAGGTCCGGTTCCTCGGAGGTATCGGTCGCCACCACCAGCTTGCCGGATTCATGGTGGGGCACCTGGTGCGTCCGGCAAAACTGCCTGAGTCGATCCCGTCCTTCGACACAGAGGATCGCTTTCAGGGATCCCGGCGGATAGTACAGCCCCGCGTGCATCACGCCGCTGTTGTGCGTGGACGTATCGAGGCCTGCGCGCCGGTGTCGTTCGAGCACCACCACGTCGCGGCCCCTCTGCGCGATCGACAGCGCGCATGCGAGTCCTGTGACGCCGGCACCGATGACCACGATCATGCGGCGAGCCTGGCGGCCAGAAGAATCGCCTCGACCATGCTGCCAGCGTCGGCCCGTCCCTGCCGCGCGATATCAAACGCGGTGCCGTGGTCCACTGACGTCCGGATGATGGGCAGGCCCAGCGTCACGTTGACCGCATGGCCGAAGGCGAGAAGTTTGATCGGGATCAATCCCTGGTCGTGGTAGCAGGCCACGACGACGTCGAAGTCGCCGCGGGTGGCCCGCACGAACACGGTGTCGCCAGGAAACGGGCCTGTGACATCAATGCCTTCCGAGCGTGCGGCCTCGATCGCGGGCCCGATGCGCTCACGTTCCTCACGGCCGAGCAACCCGTCTTCACCGGCATGGGGGTTGAGCCCCGCCACGGCGATGCGCGGCTTCGCAAAGCCGAAGCGCGGCATTGATGCCGCCGTCACGTGAAGGGTGCGCAGGAGGCTCGCTGTCGTCAGAGCCGCCGGCACCTGCGCGAGAGGAATGTGGACAGTGGCCAGCACAACCCGCAGGGGGTGCGACCAGAACATCATGGTGGCGCCATCCACGCCACAGAGGTGGGCCAGCAGATCCGTGTGCCCGCGCCATGGCAGCCCGGCGGCCGCGAACGCGGCTTTGTTGATGGGCGCGGTGGCAATGGCCTGCACGCGGCCGGCCAGGGCATCTTCCACGGCGCGTACGACTTCGGCGTACGCGCGCCGGCCAGAATCGGGGTGCACCTGCCCGACGGCGTAGGCGGCCAGATCCGCGGGCTCATGCGGACCGTAGAGGAGGGGGCGGCACGCCGCACGCACGCGCGGGTCGCGTGCCGCCATCGCGGCGATCTCCGGTCCGATGCCGGCGGGGTCACCGACGGTGATGGCGATCGCGGGGAGCGGGGTCACTGCTTCGGAACCGGCGCCCCGAGCGTGAAGACGTGGGGATGGTCGGTCTTGATGGCGTGCCGGGTGTCCACCACCAGGCGCGCGTGCCTGACCACTTCCGTAAAGTCGAACTGCCGATGATCGGTCAACACCACGACACAGTCGGCCGCGGCCATGGCCGCGGGCGTGAGTGCCACCGACGACATGTCGACCGCGCCAGGCCAGTGCTGGCCGTTGATGAAGGGCGCAAACGGGTCGTGATAGGCGACGCGCGCGCCTTTCTTCATCAGCAGCGCGATCACGTCGAGGGCGGGCGACTCGCGCACATCATCGATGTCGCGTTTGTAGGCGACGCCCATCACCAGGATGTCTGCCCCGTTGACCGCCTTGCGCTGGGCATTCAGCGCATCGGTGATCTTGTCGACCACATGCTGCGGCATCGCGCCATTCACCTGACCGGCCAGTTCGATGAACCTGGCTTCGAACCCCACTTCCTTCACCTTCCACGAGAGGTAAAACGGATCGATCGGAATACAGTGGCCTCCCAGGCCGGGACCCGGGTAAAACGGCATGAAGCCGAACGGCTTCGTCGCCGCGGCGTCCACGACCTCCCAGACACTGATCCCGAGTCGGTCGCACATCATCGCCAGTTCATTCACCATCCCGATGTTGACGGCGCGAAACGTGTTCTCGAGGAGCTTGACCATCTCGGCCACTTTGGGCGAACTCACTTCAACGACGCGATCGATCGACGATCGGTACAGCGCGCCGGCGAGCCGTGCGCAATCCGGGGTCAGACCGCCCACCACCTTGGGCACGTTCTTGGTGGTCCATTTGTCATTGCCGGGGTCCACGCGCTCAGGTGAAAACGCCAGGAAAAAATCCACGCCCGCCTTGAGCCCGCCGCGTTCCAGGATGGGCTGCACCACTTCTTCGGTCGTGCCCGGATAGGTCGTGGACTCGAGGATCACGAGCATGCCCGGATGGAGGTGGCCGGCGATCGCCTCCACCGCCGAGACGACAAAGGAAAGGTCCGGGTCCTTCGTCTTGCGGAGCGGTGTCGGCACACAGATGTTGATGGTGTCGAAATCCCGCACGGCGCCCGGGTCCGCTGTAGCGGCCAGCCGGCCGGCGCCGACCAGCGCCGCCACTGCCGCAGTCGGCACATCCTGAATGTAGGACTCACCGCGATTGATCTGATCGACCTTTCGCGCATCCAGGTCGATCCCGGTCACCGAAAAGCCCGCCTGGCCGAATTCCACGGCAAGAGGCAGGCCGACATAACCCAGACCGACCACGCCGACTTTGGCGGTGCGATCGGCGATTCGTGCAAGCAGCGTGTCAGCGTGAGACATGGCAGGGTGATTATAG